>RCNJ01000055.1_pt1 | contig 96643 bp, 104 predicted proteins | sample 2041171 | NCBI WGS metagenome assembly RCNJ01 (sample SAMN09708213, study PRJNA481090) | feces metagenome | biome: feces | host: Pygoscelis adeliae | place: Antarctica: Rookery Lake | collected 2010-03-01 | reverse complement strand
ATTGTTACCTTCGTGCTAATGTGAAGATGATATCTGTCAATTGTAACTTTGGAGTTTGGCCGCACAAGTTAATTTGTAAAAAATATGTGTGTTTCTTTCGGGCGTAGGATCAGTAAAATCCTACTAGTATCGTAACGTACAATACAATATAAGAAGACGCAAGAACCCCGTTACTATTGTATTGGCGGACATCCGATGTGTTTTACGGTGTTGTCCCTACCACATTGACGTCTTGTGCAGCATCATCGGGTGACAAGCTACCCTTATCGATAAGCTTCAGCACGCCAACCATCCAGGTACCACCCAGCGCCTGTTATCGTCTGGTAGCGATACCTTAGCTCGGCATCATCACACCTCACTTCCTACCGACTTCCTTGACACAAGCCCCTAGAAATATTCCCTAGAACACTTTTACCTCGTCTGCATACGATGTATTGGGTCCGATAGCTGCAGCACGCCGTCCAACATCACCACCACTCAACTTTCACCTGTATACATTACAGTAAACGGCCCAGATCGGTAGACAACGTACAACCGCCACGATGGCGTCGTGGTTTGTTCCTGCTTCGCTCCAGAAGCAGCTTATCCGGTATGCTATTTCGAAGTTGGAAATGTTTGAGGATTTGGATCTGCATAATTTGGATTACAGCGTTGGGTCCAAGAGTACTCTTGAGTTCAAGGATGTCGGCCTAAAGGTGAAGGTTAGCAGTCATCATCCTTCTTCTCTGCAACAATTCCTTTTGCTTATACTCCTGCTCTTGATTTGTGCTTCGTATTGCTTGTGAGGATTTAAGAGCTCGAGCTGATACCTTTGATAATGATAGAACATTGCCAACATCCTGAAGCTTGCTCCATCTATTGAAATTGCCAGGGCGAGAGTTGGCCTCCTTCGCCTGACCATTCCAGTCGACGTCTACAGCTCTGCAATCATAGCCGACATCCAAGATATTCAGGCTACTGCCCATGCAGCCAACCCAGACGAGCTGAGGACTTTTGTCTCTAAGATCTCCGATAAGCAGCTCTTCGTAAACGTCAACGGCGATGCTTCACTACCGACGGTGGAGAATCTGGCACAATCGTTCTTCCAATCTGAGAACCCGGAAGAGAGAACTGAGCTAGAGAAGGCCATCTTCAGCCAGTCTATGAGCTCCTCAATGACCTCGAGCGATGATGCAGATGACGAAAACGTTGTTGGGACTGGTGCTGGCTTCCAGATGCCAGAGTGGATCGCCAACTTCTTCCAGGGTATCGTGGATAGGCTGCAGGTTCACATTCGTAATATTACTATCAACCTCGAGGCCACTGTGCCTAGTGAGAATGGCCATGGGAAGGAGAATGTTGGTGTCATGGTGCAGATCGACGAGATGGCTATTGAGGGCGTTACTGTTGCAGGAGGCAGAAATGCTGAACACTCAACGCCAGAGCTACCGCTGAAGGAAGGCAAGAGGCTTATTGTGCTTCGTAATATTAGAGGCATACTCATTTCAGACGCTTCGGTCTTTGCCAGCTTGGGACAGTCGTCCGCCATGGGCTCTCCAAACATCACACACGAGGACTTGCAAAGTCTCCACAGGAGTCCTAAGGCAAGCGAGCACAACTTCGGTGCCAAATCAAAAGAGTCCAACTTTCAGTCTCCATCTCTGTCTACTGCGAACAGTCTTCTGGTAGACGACCCTGCTGCTTCTCCTGAGCCCATGGCTGCATCAACACTCTCACTCCCTGGCATGGGCCAAAGTGTAGCATCTTCGCACCGCTTCGATGACGCCTCAGAAAGCGGAGACTACGATGACACACCACCAAACTACTTCGACGAAAGCCCAGTTCTAAGCACGGCCTCCATTGACAGGACACTGGAGTATTCTGTCTTCCTGGAGGATGTCACTGACAGCCAGATCTTGGCTCATGTTAGCGACAGCGACAGTGATAATGAGGCGCCCGCCATGGACTTCTCGTTCAAAGGGGATTCTCGCAGAGTGAGCAGAGAGTTTGAGACTAAGAAGTTGAAGGAGTCTACGCCGAGAGCTAGCTTGTATATGCCGTATAAGAGGAGCTACGATGTTATGGGGCAGTCGATACCGCCGAGGCCACCTATGTCTCCTGTTCCTCCGCAGGGGGGAGAGATGGACATGGAGGGCCCTGGAATGTCACCGTCCAATTTGGGAATGGTAACCGGGATGGAAACGGCAGATTCCATATCGTCCAGCTCACAGCCTGATCAACCAGTTGGTGGCATGGGTGGAATGTCGATGGACTCCAGCTTTGATATGAATGCCGGACATACTGTCAGCCAGATTCCATCAGCTCCTCTCACTCCTCTGCGTTCATTCAGCCCCACTCATCACTCTTCCGTTGACGGGGGTCTTGAGGATTCTCCTGCTAGCATCATAGGAGAGGATTTCGGTCCGCCCTCTGATACGGGCTCCAGCTCGTGCGCGGTGTCAGGGCGTGAACCACTTGCGGAGTCAAGGTTCTTCTCACATGATGAGGCGGAGAGTATGTATGCTAGTGCGTTCTCAGACGGCTTACGAGACAACACTGAGCCTGAACATAGGATGCCCGGTGGATGGGATGAGTCGCATTATGGTTACCACGAGGCGGAGCCCGTCGAACAGCAGCAACCGTTACTACATCGCCCAGCGAGCGGGGAAAAGGCTGCGCACCTTCGGGGTGGAGAGGACGATGCCAAGCACGACTTTACGGATGGACCTGGGGACGAGTCATCCCTTGGTTCGGGGCAGCAAACGCCCGTAGCAGGCTTCCCAAATCTCTCCAGGAAAGCTCACAGTAGTGCGTCGGATTCTTCCTCTGAATTGAACAGTGACAACAGACTTGGTAAACAACTCTTTAACCTTGATTATATTGGCATCTATATACCTGGTGCTATGAGCGAGGAGCTCGCTGCTGGCAGCAAGGTGCAGCAGCCGATGACACAGTCGACGGCGCCAAGTGTGCCCGGTGGCTTCGGAGAGCAAAAGTCGACTGCGCAGAAAGCGAGGGCAAGGGAGCCGAGCTCTCAGGCACATCAGCAGGCGACTCCACCGCCGAAAGAGGAAGAGAAGACGAACCCAATTGATATTGTGCTTGGGGACCTTTATGCTCAGTTTGACGTATCTGTAGCTCGGCTGGCCTACAAGCTCTTTGGCAGCTTGTCTGATGTCTTTGACGTGCGACAGCCTGGTAAGAAAAGCGACCCACCTAAAGAAGAAGCGACTCCATTGGCAATGGCTATCAAGCTCCACGTCAACCGTTTCTCGCTGAAGTTCCTCGACCGCCTGCACGGAGCTCGCATATCAGAACTCTCATCTTCATTATGGAAGAAGGTACCGAAAGAGGATGTCCTTCTGCGTACCACTATCAAACGTCTCGATGCTATCTATTCTATGAAAGGTCTCACGGGCTCCGCGAAGGTCACCTTACAGAAATTTGTTTTCGGTTATGCCAGTAAGACCGGCAATATCTTATCCTTTGATGGATCCATGGCAATGCCGGAATCCGCAAGAGACTTGGCAGCTACTGCAGGCGTGGATGTGAGCATACAGATGAATAAGAATGACGGCACTACAAGATGGAACATCGCTACTCTACCTGTCCGTGTAAGCATTGACCTGAGCATGTTGGACGAGACCTTTGGCTGGTTTGGTGGACTAAGTGGTGTCGTGAGTATGACGAGCTCGATGGGCAGTAGTGCTACTACAACTACTGGTGGTCCGACAAAACCGAAACCCAGAGGCGTGCGCTTTGACAATCCTAGCGCCATCGAGAAAGTCACACATCAGAACAAGGTCGATGCACGCATCGGAGGCTTTGTGCTCGATCTGATTGGCAAGGAATGCACTGTTGGCCTCGATACTTCAGCCCTTAAAATGGCGTTCCGTGAGAGTGGCATCGCTCTTGCTATCGACAATGCCAAGCTCTCTGGTCCACACATTCGCAATACATCTCACGAAGAGGCTATCAAGATTCAGATCTATGGTACGAGGATAGAGTTTCTCACTCATCCACAAGATACCGATCTGGATCGACTGTTGGCACTTATTACGCCGTCGAAGCAGAAGTATGATGAGGAGGACGATATTATAGTCGACGTGCTATTGAGGCAAAGAAAGCAGGGAAGCGTGCTGAGAGTCACCGTGGATGAATTTAAATCTCAGGTCAATCGGCTGGATGACCTGAGATACTTGCCAGCGCTCGGCGAGGAACTCAGCAAGCTGTCTACTGTGGCGAAGTATCTCCCTGAAGACGATAGGCCGGGACTGCTGTCACTGGTGCTAGTCAAGGACTTCGACTTTAGTATCGATATCAACAATGACCTCGGCATATTCAGGACGAAAATGAAGGACATTGAGGCCGCTCAGATCACTCTACCAGCTCTGATAGCATTGTCGATGAGCACTCTCGAAGTGGTCAGAAATGACAAAGAAGAAATCATTGGCCCAGCTACATCAGCCGACCTTCGTCAAGAAAGAGATAGAGCCCCAGCCATCATGGCTCGCCATATGGAGGACAAGATGAATCCGATGGTCAAGTTTAAGCTCTGGAACTTGAAAGCCGAGTATAGCGTCCCGCTGGTTATGGCTGTCATCAAATCGCTCGGAGCTGAAGAAGAGATAACCAGAGAGGAGATGGCCATCTACATGACCCAGTCCATCGCCAACCTGGCTGAACGTCAGCACATACCACTCCCTGGCAACCATTGTAAGTACAAGGGTAAGGGATCATCGAATGCGGACAAGCCTCCTTTGACAGTAGATCTCGCTATCAGAGACTGTATCATCGGACTCAATCCATTGGACAGATCGTCGAAAGTGCTGTTTGTGATGACAAAGGCACACCTTTCTGCCACTCTGCCAGACGACAACAATACTACAGCAAAAGCTGTACTCGACTCTGGCACTCTGATGGTGATTGACGATGTGGCGAAGATCGACACAAAGGCTCATCCAAGAGACAGAAACAAGCGCTACTCTTTCGATGGTGGAAGCATTCAAGTTGCTACCCTCGGTGCTCAAGGCTTCGTCTCATTCGGTTTCATCACTTCCGGTAAGGTAATCGTGCAAGTTACTTCTGGCAATGAGCCAGACCAAAAGGACGTCATGGTCAATCTTGGCAGCGAGCTCATTGTGCTCGAATCTTGTGCGGACTCCACAACAACGCTTATCCAGCTCTTTGGAGCTCTGGCGCCGCCATCTCCACCTAGTGATGTTCAGAAACATAGGACGGATGTCATGCCCATGGACGATCTGATGGCGAGCTTCACCGGTGATGCGTTTGGTATGCCAGATGGCGACTTTGACTTCGACGAGGAGTTTGGGCAGAGGAGTCAGGTGCTCTCTGAGGATGACACCGATCAGCCACTTGAGTTCGACGAGGAGTATTGGCAGAGATCTCAAATCATGGATTTTACCGCTCATGAACCAGGATCAGCACCAAAATCACCCAGCCAACCGGGGGCATTGCTGTTTGATCAAGATGCAGATCATGGAGAAGAGGACTCAGTGTTGGTCGAGAGCTTCCGTTCTAAGCAACGCGTGCATACGCATGAGCCGCTGGATTTCAAGGAGGACCACTTCGGCGCTGGGTCTGTTGTCGATGGGATGGTCCACAGATGGAACTCCAGGAAGAAAGCCTACGAGACGCCACGACCAGCCACAGCAGTGAGGACCCCCCTCAAGGTTGACGTCAAAGATGTCAACCTTATCTGGAATTTGCACGATGGGTATGACTGGCCCGCCACTCGAGAGAAGATCAGTGGCAAAGTGCAAGAGCTGGAAGCACAGGCTGCAGAGAAGAAGGCTAGGAGAACATCGAGCCGAGGCTACATGGACGAGGATTTTGAGTTCGCCGAGGATGAAACTGTGATTGAAGACTTCCTGTTCAACTCGATTTGGATCGGTATGCCGAGCACGAAGGAGCTGAAGGATGCTAAGGATTATATCAACCATCAGCTCCAGGATGATGCGACGGAGACGTCTCTGCCTACTTCAGCGGTTTCGACGATTACTCCAAGTCTGCCAAGCAGCGGCACACGAGTCAAGGGCAAGAGATTGATGTTGGAGAGAAGCAAGCACCACAAGCTGAACTTCGAACTCAAAGGCGTAAATGTGGATTTTGTCGCCTACCCACCTGCCTCCGGAGAGACGCAGTCGAGCATCCACCTACGAGTGAGAGATCTGGACATCTATGACCACATGGCGACCTCAACATGGCACAAATTTGCATGCTACCAATCTGACCATGGCCCCCGCCAGACAGGGAGCAGCCAAGTGCATATCGAGCTTCTGAACGTCCGTCCAGTCCAAGACTTACCAGCAACCGAGATGGTATTACGCGCCACAGTACTCCCTCTCCGTCTACACGTCGATCAGGATGCCCTCGACTTCCTGACACGATTCTTCGCCTTCGAAGACCCGCATGCCAAGCCTTCAGTAGCGGGCGAACAGCTCTTCATTCAGCGCGCAGAAATAAACGCCATCCCCGTGCGTCTAGACTTCAAGCCCAAGCGTGTCGACTATTCTTCCCTCCGAAAGGGTAAGACGACGGAACTCATGAACTTCGTAACGCTTGAATCAGCAGACATGGTCATGAAGCACACCATCCTGTACGGCGTCTCGGGCTTCGAAAGGCTGGGCAATATGCTGAATGATGTCTGGATGCCGGATATTAGGAATAATCAGCTGCCGATGATTATTGGCTCTGTGGCAAGCGTAAAAGGGTTGACGGATGTTGGACTGGCGGTTGCGAGGAGTGTGCGGGTTCCTGTGAGGGAGTATAGGAGAGATGGGAAGTTGGTTAGGGCTGTGCTGATGGGGGGAAAGATGTTGCTTACTGATGGTGGTTTGCAAGCTCTAAGGCTAGGAGGTAAAATGGCGGTCGGTACTCAAGGTATTCTGGAGACTGCTGAGCAGCTGTTTGGTGGTCCTGGTGACAGACCGGAACGTCAACGTATTAGTGAGGGCTGGGAGGAAGAGGAGTCGGAGAAGAGGCAGATTAGTCTTTACGCTGATCAGCCTGTCGGCGTTGCGGCTGGACTCAGAGGCGCGAATAGAGCGCTGCAGAGAGATCTGTTGTTGGCGAGGGATGCGATTATTGTCATTCCTGGTGAGGTCATGGAGAGTGGTAGTGCGGTGGGGGCACTCAAGGCTGTGGCGAAACGTGCACCCACGGTGATATTGAGGCCGATGGTTGGGGGCATGAAGGCGGTGGGGAAGGTGGCGATGGGAGTTGGGAATTGGGCAGATCCGGGCAATTTGAGGAGAGTTGAGGACGTGAGTAATCCTTTCTTAATTGTGACTTGGGCTGAAGTTAATTGTGTGACAGAAATATAAGAAGAATTGAGGTCCAAGTGAGGCTGCTTGAGGATAGATGAACTGGAAGAGTTTGAGAAGGAGGAGTTGCATGGCAATGGAGTTAGATTGCGTTTGAGTTTGCATCGCATGTTTTCTGAGATTGGTCGATGGATGGACACATAGAGCAGAGCGCTTCTTTCGCTATATACCATGCAAAGACTGGCAGAATGCATGATGGATGGCGCTGGCCCTGTTTGTTGTTTTAGATGAGCTAGATAAGAATGAAGCTAGATTGATAATGCCTTCCTCTCCACTTCCCTTCACTTCCTTTTGCTTTGACACACGGCCACCCAATCATGGCGTGATTACCACCCTGGTACACTGATATCAATCCTAGGCTTCTCGGCCTCAGCCTCCCTCCTCCTTTGTCATCCTTTCCTCCAAAATTGCCGCAGCGGTAGGAGTTGGAGCAGCATCACGTTGCCATCCTGGGACTGTAATCTCGATTCTGGGCTTCTCGGCCTCGGCCATACGCTTGAAGCTGCCGACGGTGATCTCGGTGCACACTTTTGCCTGGGGCTCAGTTTAAAGCTTCGCGCGGGTTGAGGTTAAAAGGGTTGTGGTTTTCTGGGATGGGTCCTGCGGCCGGCCAGCGGTTGGTGCTTGGGGCGGCGTCACGACGCCACCCTGGGACCGAGGTTTCGATGCGAGGCTTCTCTGCCTCGGGAAGAGGGTTTGCAAGTGTGAGGCTGTGTCGGTGTTAGTGGATAGAGGGACCAAGCTGAAGAAGTACTGAAAAGCATACGTGCTGAGTGCAGCAAGGAAGAGAACAGCAGTAAATGTGGAGTACATGACGGTAGTGATGATTCTTGGTAATCGATGGTGGCTATTGAGCTTGGTGATGCTTGTTTTTTCTTCTCATGCAACCATTTTAATGGTGACTGTCTGCATGAGGGAGGAGGTATGGGGATTCTAGACCTCCGATGTGGCGAAAGGGCTGAGGGTTGCTTATGCTTATTGTTACATGCTGACCGAGCAGTCTCACAACAACATTTTGGCCCCTCCAACGAAAATGAGAGGGCGGACAGCAGACGCCACCCGATTGGTATTGTATAAGGCAAGAAGGATTCGTAGGATGGAGAGGATGCGATGCTTACGTCGGATTGGGAACGACACGGTAGGTCATCCTCTGGATGTCAACCAGTTTCAGGTGATGTTTTTCAATTTTAGGCACCAGATCACTCAGCTGTTGCGGCTTCGGTTGTCAACCGGTTGCTGACACTAGACCAAAACTTTGATATCAATTACGAAGTCGAGATTACTCAAGGCTGCGGCGCGGACTACGACTACGGTTTCTGCTGAAGGATAAGCTGCAAGCTTAACCACTAATTTGTTATTCAGGCCACGAAGATGGAAAGTGGTCTACCGAGCATTTTACTTCTTATTGTGAAGCACTAGTTTTTCCTTCAAGCCGGTCTTAACATACTGATTTGTTATTAGCAATCTGGGACTTATCTTCCCAATCGATATTTCCAAGTACAACACCTAAAATAGCTTGGTGTATATTAGCCCGCATGGCCAGCCTTTTAGGCTCTTTCTTCCGCATCGACACAAAATTCCTGATCCCAATCGGCTATGCAGCCAGAAGTAAGCTGTGTTTTGTATTTTCTTTCTGGCTTTTGGGGTTTCGGCCAAGACGCGTAAGGACTAATGGAGGAAACATGACAGTAAGTAACGCTGATGGCAAAGTGACGATGATGGCGATGAAGAAAGTAAGTGATGCTAACGACGGCAATAGTGTTATATTGATGACGGTAGAGATCATACTGTCTTTCCATCTTTGGCTCAAGTGTAGATGTTGCAGCCACAAAACATTCCTCTTCACATGATAAATTGCATAAGGTACAATTCTCCTACTCATCTCTAGCGGCTCACTGTGACTTAATACCATGCCTGATGTAAAGTGTCAACACTAACCGGTTTCCCATCCAAAATTTCAATTTGATTAACTTTTTGGCTTCATGAGCCTGTTCAATCATGACAACTGATTATCAACTTATGCATCTCGGTCGTGACTCGGTCGTCTCCGTTGCTAATCAGTTTCCCCTAAGATTTTTCAATTAGAGAACTCTTCTGGGATAAAGGGCACGGCGAACGGAAGACGATTCAAAGCTGGGTTCAGGCTCGACCCGAGAACCGAAATAACTGGTTAGTCGGTAGAAAGCAAGAAGGGCGGGAATGTAGTGATGTTTGTGAAAGCAAACAGGACAGAACCGGTTAGCAGTGGATGCGAAGATAGCGGGGGATGGAGGAGAGAATGAGTGACAAGACTCCGAATGTGCTGGCCCGTCTACAGCTTCTGGGAGGGCTACGGAGTTGGCGTTTGCGGACTGTGCGAGTAAGATGTGAGAACCCGATTCGCATCGAAGGTTGGGGCGGCAGTTTATGTCAAGATCCAATCGTGATTATGGTACGCTCAAGCCGCGCATTTGCTTATCTACGGCGCCTCATCTCATTCTTTTTCCACTCGGTCTGCATGCTATTGCCGCGTCTCAATCACCTACTGACCCTTCCAAGGGACCGTCGGTCCTTCATACTCTTTATCCGCTTCCGTTTCCCAATCTGCGCGCCACCTTCCTCCAACTATTTTGCCGATTTCTCTCCCGACAGCCCAGCCCCCGTAAGTACCAAAAACAAGAGTAACAGGCCACGCCTGCCACGCCCTATCCCAATCCAACGGTATCGGCACCGCTCCCAACCAACTTCCGAAGATCCCACCGAGTGTAGCGCCGTAGACAGAGTCGAAAGGTGCGGTGCCGGAACAGATCTCTAGCCAGTGACGGGTGTTGAGGGGGCGGGCAAAGAAGAGGGGAAAGAGGGTGAGGAGAGAAGCGTGGAGGGATAGGAGGAGTGTGTGTGGGAGGTGAGTGGTGAGCGGAGCTCCCAGCAGCACTGCCAATGCAAACATCGGCAAGGCGGCTGCGACTGACAAAGCCAATGCGCGGATCACAGTCTGGAACAGAGATTAGTTACAGTTGACAGGGAAAACGGCAGCCCCTCTGGCGAAGGAGAGAGAGCTTACCCAAGCGATGACGGCAACGCTGTATGTAGCCACCTCCTTCTTGGTAGGTGTCACAGGGCGAGGCGTCGAAGCGCCTGAACCTGGGATGCCCTTCTTTTTCTTCTTCGCGCCTCCCTTCTTTCCGGACCCAATGTTTACTGGTTGGAGACACAACCCACAATACACACTCTGCAGCGCCGCAACCACCGGCGCGGTATAGGCCAGCGTCTCAACCGGGTTCGCAACCAGTGCCGGGAAATTCAGCGCAGCCAAACTGAGGAGCAGTGGTGTGTGGACGTGTGTGTAGATTTGGGATAAAGGTGAATCGACTTTATAAATCGCAGTCGTCTTCGGCGCAAGTTGTTGCAGCGTTGGCTCTGCCGCGGTCGTTGGCTCCTTTAGGTCCTTTACCACTTCGGCGAGTGGCTTCTTGCTGACTTCTAATCCTGCTGCGGAGTTGGGCGCAGCTGGTGCTGCTGGTTTCGATGCCATGGTTGAATGGTTGATTAAAAGAGAAAAGGAGAGACAAGAGTTGGGATGTTGTCGACAACTCAGAGCGGATATCGCGGTGCTGGACTTTTTGGCGGGTACCGGGAGGGCGGCCGTTGCGCCAGGAGCACTTGCAGGGGTGAGCTTGGGCTTGGCATCGGCCTTGAGATGAGGTTTGATATCATTTCCCCGCAATTTCTAACATAGCCCTAAAATTAGCCTCATAGCAATTATATGCTCAAAATTTCCTTCTCTATCTCCATCTTAACTAGCAAACTGCGTGTCTACAACTCCTCCTTTTTAACCTCCTTTGATGTAGAGGTGTTAGAGGTGTTTGCAGTGGCCTTCGGAATTAGTCCCCTAAGACTCAAATCATAAACGACCTCCTCAACCTTCTTAATCTGATACTTAACGCCATCGGACCTCCTCCTCAAGCTATCATTCTTCAGATTTAGAATCTGGAAACCGGCGTGAAGCTCCCCCGTAAACCTCGCAATCTGTGGAGGACGGGAGTAGTCACCCAACGTGACGCTGTTGGTTGCCAAACGGCCGAGCTCCTCGATAAGGGTGATGAGCGCGTGCAGGTACTCTTCGATGGTGATGTGGAAGGCGTCTTCGAGCTTGAGGTTTACTGGGACTGCGGGATGTTAGCATGTACTCTCCCGTTCTTCCTCGCTTCCGTCTCGTGCTCTTCCTCTTTCTTTATCTCTTTCTCCTGGTGATCGAACTCATTTGGTTTGGGGATTTTGTTCGGAATTGGGAGAGGGAACATACCACTTAAGATCTGGCCCACCTCCTCAATAGTCAACAACCTCCCAACCTCAGCCTGCTTTCCCTCGACTTTCATGCCCCCCAACCAGGCACAGAAAAGAATCGCAAAGATAACACCCTGCACATCCTTGGTCCACATCCCGTTATACCTATTTCCTGTTAACACCACCGTCTTCCCTCTTTCCTCGTGACAATTGGGCTACGGGAGGGTGGGCTTGGGCACGTGACGTACTTATAATAAGGAAACTTGCTAGCAATCTCGCTCAAACTCTTAACAGACTGAACCTCCTTCTGGATAGCATCATGGGCGGCAGCCAAAACCGGTGCCACTGTGATAATTAGCATTTGAATTTCAATATTTCAAATAGCGCCTACATTGGGACGATGGAGTGTTGTGAACTTTGCTCAAGGTCGACTGGGTGAGGCGTTCCTGGCGCTCCAGGGTGCGCAGAATGTCGCGGATGGCGTCCTTCACCTCTGCATCCTCGTCGATGCGGGATTGGAGGTCTTCGAAGATCTGGGGAGAGAGGAATGCGTCTGCCATATTGATAACACGTGGGATGGTGTATAAGTGTGGTGGTGTTGTGGAGAGGAAAAGATTTGGTGGGTTCGAATTTTTGAGGTTTTCAGGTGTCAGTTTGTCTGGGAAGGCACGGCGACGACGGCAAACGTGAGGTGCGAAATGATGGAAGCACAACAAACGTTTATGAGGTGTTTGAAGCTGTTGTTATTGAATAAAGTGATTGAATAGCACGGTATGAGGCTTCTTATTATACCATTTTCTATACTCCGTCGTCCATCTTCCTGAGCGATGTGTGTCTTCTTCAACACAGCCCATCAAGGGCCATGTCAATGAAAGCTTCGCTTCTCATGGAGGCAGTGTAATACCATGGAAACTGTGTCCAGAAACAGACGGGCAAGCTTACCTGCAACCAAACTGGTGGTAAATTTTGAACCCAGGTGTGATTGTCCTGTGGACATCTATCAGTGAGATGGTTGCCTTGAAGGCTTCTCGGAGGAGAAAGGATTGGGAAGCGCTCGAGCTGTTTCATTTGAGTTTCACTGGATATAAAGAGAAGGCCAAAATGTTGGAAAGCTGTATTGAAGGCAGCCAGTTTCCTGTTAGGAGGAAGTAAGTGCTGCCTGTTGGCTCCACAACGGGCAGTCTGGTAAGGAAGCGGTAACCTATTCGTTTCTCAAAAGATCAATCGTGGAATTTCTTTTCCATGTCTTTTCTGGGTCAAGCGTGTCTAAGAAGTTTGTGATATTCATGCATTTTGAAAATTCAGATCATAACTATTCGAGCTGCCTTCCTCGAAATCCAGCCACAGGCTGGATCTCAATGGTGGTCTCGCTTCTCCTGGAGGCAGTTTGATACCGGGGGAACAGTACTCACTAACCACTGCGCAAGCATGGCGCCCGGTGAGTTGGATTCAAAAATAATATGATCGGGCCATCCGTGGATGGAATCTAGCGATCGAACTTGATAGAACAGATACTACACTTGATCTAGGCCAGAGGCAAAGGGAGCTAAGGAAGGAAGAAAAGCAAAATGCGGGGCGAGGGAGGCTGTATATATAGAGCAGTGGATGAAAACCAAGCATTCTATGGAAGGAAGGAGAACAGACGCAGCTTTCCTGTTTGGGTGAGCTAGTGATTGCCTGAAGGCTGCGGTGCGGCGAGACGAAAGGGGTTGTGTTTGTCTTGTTCGTACATCAGTTCAATGGCGAATGATCTTTCGGAGCAAAGAAAGCCGACCAGCGATAATGGAAACTGCCGAACTACCCATTCGAGATGGTGAGAAGGCTGCCTGAGGGGTTGAGTGACGACATGAAGAAAGGGGACCGGTCGTCGTCCCTGGCGCCTTCAACGTTCAAGCTTGAGATGGTTGTTGGGAACAGCTGATGAAGCTGGTATCCGAAGCTATACGGAGCTTCCATAGTTCATCAGCGTTGCGCTGTTGAAACCGCTTCGGTTATGGAGATGTCGAAGTTAGGTTAGACGTCTGGGTCAAGTTCAAAGGTTATTGCCGTGACGGTGAAATCAATAAGTGTTATTGTTGGACGTGATCTCGCTTAAGTAAGATTTAGCTTTTTTGAAGTATTTGTGCTCTATTCGTAGCAGCTGCTGTACTACAAATATTATCAAGCTACGATACGTCTGTAGAATGAGTTGTTACTGATGGTCAATTACCAATTTTCATATACTAATTATGTGAGTGTTGACAGAGCTAAATTATTTTGGGTACATATTATCAAGTCTTGGCAAGCTCGGTCGTTATTAAACGGTTTCAACCTTAAGGTTAGGTTACTTTTTCAGAATCCACGATTAGGTTAAACTGCCTGTTTAACCGATTACCCCACGACTACAAGCCACTTCGTGCTCAACGCTGTAGTTATGCCAGAGGCCGAAGTAGATAACTCTGAAAGGAGCTCTACACGTAAACCGGGATCATGCACCGACCCCATTGTCGTGTATGGGCTCGCATGGCCCTCTGAGGTGCACCAAAAGTACTTTGATGATGGGTGGCAATGAATCGTGCATAATGTAGAATTTAAATGCATGATGATGCGTTCGACTTAGCATAAAGATATCTACCCTCCGATTCTGCTTAGGAACCCCATGCCCGATGATGGCATTCTTTGATAGACATCTTAGATTAGCGAAAATGGCAACGACTACGAAATGGACTAAGAGCCTCGAGGAGTCTTTTCCTGCTGAGTAAGCGAATTGGTACAACCTGAATGCGGCCATATCCCGCCGAGATCGTGTTGCACAACGATAGGCGGCGGACTGCAGCAGGACGAAGACGGATGTAGAACAGAGACCGACGAACATCGTGCTTAGCTAGACTCGAATCCCATCAGAACTTAATAACCAGATGAGAATGGAATCAGATGTGAGATTTGTGATGAGGCCATTGAATGATGCCATCATAATGTAAAGAATTTGTAAAGAATCAAGCTCTTAAACCATCTTTGTTAGTCTGATATCACCATGTCTCAAACCAGCATCGGCCGCCCCCCGAGTGGGTCCTGGTCGGCAGGTGCATCTCGGATTCCCGGACATCCATCAAGGCGCCTTTCCTTGGGCACAGACCAGGCATCACAGCAACCACGCAACTCCTAGACCCATCACCCGTCGGTGAGCGACTCGTTCCGTGGCGGCTGCTAGTCTGTCTATATGAATCATCCACCTTCCCTTATCTTCCTTCTTTCTCTTCTTACTCTTCAACTCTGATTTCCTTCGACCTTCACTACCTGACAAACCACCGAGCACCTCGTCGTCGACCATTCAGAGATCGCCACTGACGTCTGAGAGAGCTTAGACGTGATAAGAAACAACCCGTCCGATACAAAGGAGATTAAGATCCAACAACATACGAGCGCCATCTTTCGACGCAAACAGGAGACCGAGCTAAAGCGAAATTACACGAGTTCACCCTTGAGCCTCACTTAAGAAACGGCCATCGCCTCGAAATATCCATTCCGAAGCCTCTAGACATCACATCGCTTCACGCAAAACCGAAAACCGTCACAATGGTAGCATCACATTCGAGATCCAGCTCCATCTCTTCCGAGCCAGCAGACACCATGCAGCTCTTTATCAAGCCTATTAGCGGTGATAGTACGTCTTGTCTCCTTATCCGCTTCCTTTCCCTCCTCCATTATCTTCCTTCTTTGCGGGCTCGTGCCTGCTTACCAACATGGTGGTGGAATATAAGAGGCTGATTCTACCCTGTCTTACATCAGACCAAAAGCTAATATTTTGAAACAGTCATCACACTCGCAGTCCCAACAACGATCACTGCCGCGAACCTCGCAACTCTCGTCTCGATCAGGACACGCCAACCAACCTCCCACTTAAGACTTAACTACGCGGGACATCTCATCAGTTCCCCATCGACACCTCTCGCCGATCTCGGCGTACGATCAGAGTCCATCATCTCGCTATCAGCACCACTCCGCGGCGGCATGCCACCCAGAAAACTCCGCTGCTCTGCTCAAGATTGCAGAGAACCCGTCCAAAAAATCGTAGGAGACTGTGGGTTCTGTGGCGGCTGCTTTTGTGGAAAGCATCGCTTGTTGGAGGATCATAGGTGTGGGGGGTTGGAAAGTGTAAGTTCACTGATTTCTTCTTCCGGAAAGTGATCTGCGGCGAGTGCCGAGTATAGATGGAAGGCGGTAGCCACTGATGGGTTTGGTGGGCTTATACATGCTGGCGCGGTTGTGGCGAGTCCGACTATGAGTTATAAATCCTTGACATCGAGCATGGTAGGAAGTGAACAGGGTACCACCATGCTCGATGTGAGTGAGCTCACAGAGCTGAGCGATGAGTACATGCTAGACGTGGCTGAATTCGTAGGTACCGGTGGCTCGACTACTTCCATAGAGGAAGCGTCGGCGAACACTGTGGATGGAGGAGGAAGGAGTAGTATAAGTGGTCTTGTCCAGCTCGCTGGAGGAAAGATGTGGTGGTTGGCAGGGCTTGATCTCGATGAGTTTTAAATGATTCCTGAGAACTCGGCTAACAATCCGCAAGTGCAAGAAGGAAAGCTATGAGCGGAATGCGGCGCAGTTGAATAGTGAGAAGACGATTGCTATCAAGGGGGTCTAGAGTTTGAAGGGCAAAACTCCTCCATTTGCTCCTCTCCTATCGGCCGTAGAAGAGAACAACTTTCGTTTATCTGTCGAGGATGGTTTAATACACGGAAGGTCGTTTCGTGATAAAAGTACAATTATGGAAATATATGCGTATAATCTGGCGCATGGATATTGGTATGTACACCACCTCATGCAATTCAGCGGGATATGGGGAGTTTGGTGTTTACACATTACACGTAATATGGATTGAGCGGTTATGTATGAGCCGCTAGAATAATAGATACAGAATTTCACCTCAATATCACAATGTGAACTGATATATAGCCTAATCTTATCGGTTCCTCCAGCCAGCATCCTCACTTCTTACTTCCTACCCCACTGGCCGCCTTTGACGGGCGACCAAGGTCCAAGCGGTTGAGCAGCTTCTCAACCCTCAAACCGGTTGGTTATCCAGCCTTAACCAGTTGGAGTTGTACCTGTTTTCTGGTTCATTTGCATTTGTTGCTGTGAATTTTTGTAGGTTTTGTTTATTGACGAAAGGCGCGGTCTTGGTTTTTAATGGATATTCGTCTCTAATTAAGTCTAATTTCCTCACAATATATAAGGCAAGTAAACTATGGAAGACAAGCGATTTTTTTGGAAAAAATCCTGATAAGGCTCCTCAAAGCCTTGGCACTAACCGAGTATGTACCCGAGTACCCCAGGTAGGTAGTTGAAAATGCTCGGTTAGGTATATCTACACGTATCTACCCGGATTTACACAGGTATGGAGCTACCCCTGAACAACACTGCCAACAATCAGTGATCTGTTTCGCACCCCTTCTAGTCAACCAGTTAGTCCAGCTAACTAATCACTAAACACAAAAGCTCCTAGCGCTGCCTCCAACTATAATGCCGAAATCGCGTTCTATGTGATGGTCTTCAATGCTAAGTGGTTCAAAGTCGGAATAAATGCTCCTCCTTGGGATCTCATCTTCCAGACCTCCGCCTCACAAGCGGGAAGCTCAAACGTGCAAGACCCCATATGAGAGGAAGGATATGAAACCCCAACCCTCCACGCTTCTCAATTTGTTCTCTATGCAAAAAAAAGGCATATGTGGATACCTCACAAGAAGTTGAACCTCGACCTCATCTCCTTTCAGTCTACTCCTTAGCTAACACCCTGAAGCTCCTGGCTGCATCAACCACTTAATGCCTAACATAGTGGGTTAATACTGATGTCGAATTGCAAAAGTTTCCCGCACTACGTCCACTCCACAGCATGAGAACCCTTGTCAGCACTTAAATAAGTGCCCCAAGTCTGTTCACACGCTAGTACATAACTGCCGTCGATCCCCAGCTAATCAGTTGTCGCAAGCACAATTAAGTGCAAGGGAACAAGCTTCATGAAGCCCGCGCCTGTGTCGTTCAGTGCCTCTTCCAACGTCTTAACTCCGTACGCCTTTAAAAGCTTAAACATATGAAAAGCTTTCCATGCGAATCGGTCTCCGGCTCCACTGTCAGATGGGTGTTGACTATTGAAAGATTTGGTGGGGCGTCTGCTTAGTCGCTGACGGACCGTGGTCTGGATGCGATGCAGAGCAGCTGCAGTTGTATTTGTAAACGATGTCCATTGGCGTTCAGTGACAGTTCGAATTAAGTAAAGCTAATCGTGCTTACGAAATGCATCATGCTGCCATGGTGTTCGTGCTGTAGCCGTCTCCAACTCTCGACTCGTTTGCTGATATCCGCCCTTTATGATGATGAAGAACCGCTTCAGGTCATTTTTATGCAAGCCCTAGCCAGGTCAAGAACGACAAGACGACGACCATAAGCGGCATCATGGCGATGAGGACTGGGACGTGGATGTATGGAGCTGAGACCACAAAAATGAAAACCGCCTGGATGAGATGTGGCGTCGATGCCAGAAGGAACATCAATATCGAGATGAGGAGGATGGGCATTTTCGCGGCCCGACTGGAGCTGAAGTGGTTGTGGCAGTGTGTGCTGAGAAACGGGTGTACGCAGTTTGAAATTTGAAGGATGTGTAACGGAAGAGACAGAGTGACAGAAAGAGAACCAATTTACCGGAACACTTGCGCCAATTCTTACGCCATAATGACACCGTGATGCCACTGACATAACTTGACAGTGTTGTTGTTGTTCCCAAGTGGTGTCCAGCTGTCCCCGTCACTTTGGCCGCCAACCAGACCGCGACGCGAGGCTGAACCTCGACGCCCCGAAACGCGTCTCCCAGCACTTTTGTTTGATCACCAAGAAGCTCAACAACCACGACGAGGTTGATGCTTTCAACATGCCTAGGTACGTGCTGGATAGCGAAAAAGGGAGAGGATAAAAGCTAATGAGAACGTTAGGGAAATAATCACTGTCCAGGCTGGCCAGTGCGGCAATAGTAGTATGTTCCTCCAGCCTTCCACTCCACGGCAATTGAGCTTCCAAGCTCTCGCAACCACGAATTGTCCAGAGGAGCACCGAAGGATGGGCATGCGCTGATAACATATATAGTTGGTTCGCAATTCTGGCAACAGCTCTGCCAAGAGCATGGCATCTCGCAAGACGGCAACCTTGAGGACTTTGCGACGGAGGGAGGTGATCGCAAGGATGTCTTCTTCTACCAATCCGACGATACGAGATATATTCCAAGAGCTATATTGATCGATTTGGAGCCAAGAGTACGTTTACACCACGGGGAGAGGAGCAGGAGGAGGAGGACTGGAGACAAGGCTGGATAGCAAGAGATAAAACTAGTCTAGCGCAGAGGAGGGGACAGGAGGCACAAGATCATGGCTAACAGCTGCATTCCAGGTCATCAACGGCATCCAAACCGGCCCATACAAAAACATCTACAACCCCGAAAACTTCTTTGTCGGCAAGAACGGCGTCGGCGCAGCCAATAACTGGGGAGACGGTTACCAGACCGGCGAATCAGTACACGAGGATATCATGGAGATGATTGACCGCGAGGCGGATGGCAGTGACTCTCTCGAGGGCTTCATGATGCTCCATTCTATTGCTGGAGGAACAGGATCAGGTCTGGGCTCGTTTTTGTTGGAGAGATTGAATGATCGCTTCCCGAAGAAGATCATTCAGACGTACTCTGTGTTTCCGGATACGACGAACAGTGGTGACGTGGTGGTGCATCCTTATAACTCGCTATTGGCAATGAGGAGGTTGACGCAGAACGCGGACTCCGTCGTGGTGTTGGATAACGGTGCATTGAGTAGAATTGCAGCGGACAGACTACATGTCCAAGAGCCGTCATTCTCTCAGACAAACCAACTGGTACGTTTCATTCTCATCACATTCACCACAGTTCTCCAGACTAACTTCAACCAGGTATCAACAGTAATGTCCGCCTCCACCACCCCCCTCCGCTACCCCGGCTACATGCACAACGACCTCGTCTCCATCCTGGCCCACCTCATTCCAACCCCGCGCTGCCACTTCCTCATGACCTCCTACACGCCCTTCACCGGCTCCTCCCTCTCCAGCGCCGCCCCCACTGTCCGGAAAACCACTGTGCTGGACGTCATGCGCCGTCTCCTCCAACCCAAGAACCGCATGGTGTCAACTAATCCCTCCAAGACCTCTTGCTACCTCTCCATCCTCAACGTGATCAGCGGCGACGTCGAGCCGAGCGATGTGCATAAATCCCTCCTCCGCATCCGTGAGCGCCGCCTGGCAACATTCATCCCATGGGGCCCGGCATCTATTCAGGTTGCGTTGACAAGGAGGAGTCCGTACGTGGAGATGCAGCATAGGGTTAGTGGGTTGATGTTGGCGAATCATACATCCATTGCCACTCTGTTTAAGAGGATTGTGAGGCAGTATGATGGCATGCGGAAGAGGAATGCGTTTATTGAGGCGTATAAGAAGACGAAACCGTTTGAGAGTGATCTTGGGGAATTTGATGAGAGTAGGGAGGTGGTGCAGGGGTTGATTGATGAGTATGAGGAGGCCGAGACGGCTGGGTATCTCGGGGGTGGAGGGGAGGGAGAGCCCACGACTGCTGACGGGGATCGCAGGATGGGAGGCGTTTAAAGGAGACTTAAGAGGTATGTGAAATAGGGAGCGTTCGGGAGCTAGGCGTTGGGAGTAAGCGTAGGTTGATAGGTTTTATGATACCAAGTTTCTCGACTACCATTCTGTCCATCGAGCACACTCCTACTGCATCATCTCATTATCTGCGTGAACACAAACAATTTCATACCCGAGCGCAATTCTCTGTTGCCCGGCACTCAGGGCTGTGTTTGTCATGCCTCATCTCTGGCAACACGCACGCTTTCAACTCCTACCAAATATCTGACAAGCAGCTAGCCACCAGCCATAATCAAGGTGGGTTAAACCCATTTCCGTTTATGCTTCGGTTCAAATCAGGGCCTACCTGAAGCCACCTCTCATACCAGCCCGAAGCTGCAGCAACAGTAAACGCCAACGGATGATAACAGGAGCATTGATGACAGTGCAGAGTTGCGCATCCAATCGAGCTCATCTAATTCGTCATCTATGCGGTCTACCATCCAATCTTCGAAGATTTCAACTTAGAACGCCGCGACTCCATGCTCGTCTCTCACCCAAAAACCAAGTTCGGATCCTGCCTAGAAACCGTCGTCGACGCCCTTCGCCTTCTCCTCGGCGAGCCTCTTGGCGTTGACGTCTTGCCACCATTTATGGCTCTCGTCTTTGCTGGTACTATTCCCAGCTTCGTCGTATTCATCCCAAGGTTTGGGTGACAAGATATAGTGGACGTTCCTAACTTCCTCATCCCTCCATATCTCCTTGTGTATTCCCCCCCACCTCAGCGTCTTAAGCGCATTGTATATGTAAGGCAACGGAACCCATCTATTCCGAAATAAATCACTCAACAAACTCTGATCCGCAAACTCAAGACTCGGCGCCTTGTCGCTATTAAGGTAATCGCATATCAGGGCGTAGACGGAGGCGGAAGGATTCACCACCTGAAGACCGCCGTTCATCATTCCCAACGGTGACGCATCGGTAGCTGGGGCCGTAGTCTGCGCCTCATCCATCTTACTATGCTGGGTCGTGAACGCGCAGTTCTCGTGCACCCAGTCCCTAGGATAATGAGGTTTCTTAAGAGGGTTACAGACGCATGCGTGACCGGCCGCAAAGACGCAGTCCCCTTTCCCTGCAAGCGATGGTGCGTCGAGGGGAAGGTCCATGAGCTCGTCCATATTCCGCAACACAAGCATGTCGGAGTCCAGCTGCACGACCCTATCAAACTCGACAAGAGAAAAAGGAGTCAGTTTGGACCAGCAGTCGTAGAAGCGTGGGTCGTTGGAGTAGTCTACGTTTATAGCTGGTAAAAGGTAGGGGATGTGACGCTTGGGTATGCGTCGCGCGTCCAACGCGGCATGGCCTTCTACGGGGAAGGTGTCGGTGTATAGCGCGACCAACGGGTATTTTGAGCCGGAGGCTTTGAGGGAGTAGTCTAGAGTAAGGAGACCGTATAGGTAGTCGGTATTCGTTATTAGTGTTGTCCAGACTGGGTAACCGGTTAGCACCTGGATGTGACGAGAGGGAGGAGGGGAGGGGAAAAGCACACCTTTTTTGGACTCGGTGCAGCGCTCTAGGGCGGGCGAGACTTTGTCGCGCGGTGGTATTTCGGAGGTGGTTGAGGGAAAGGGTGCGGAGGCTGCTGGCTCGAGGGAGGGAATGCTGTTATCGCCCATGATGCTGTTCGTGTGATGCGCTTCGGAGGTTCCGAAGTTGAGGAGGAGATGAAGTGAGGTTTGTGATAACTTCCGAGATCAAGAGAAGTTGGGTCCGCAAGAGACTATACAGGAGAGTAACGCCGGCAACGAAGAAGGTGAAGATAGGTGTATGAAGATGAGGAACCAACCTCAGCTTAGAAATATTCAGCGCTTACCTTCCGCGTCTAGGCGCGTGCTGCCAACCGCAGCAGTATGTAATGGCGTCCGGAAGGAACAGAATGGTGGATTTGTGAGACTTTCCGGGTTGTCTACAGGGATGTTGAGTCCCTGCAGATGTGCCCCGCCAAAGACACCATCAACCAGATCTGTACCTCTCATCGATCGAGGTTGTGCTACTCGATAAAGCTTGTTTATGGCTGATCTCCTTCTACTCTTTGTGTTATCAAGTATACTCGTTTCAATCATTTGGCTGGGACCTCAACGTTGGTTACTTGTGCTCTGCGACGACGGGCGTGAGATTGCGGAAGAAATGCATATGAAGGGTGACCAACGAGTCAGAGACAGCGGGGATACAGTGACGGGCGGGGTTAAGATAGTGGACCGATGACGAGCGCGCAGAGCAACCAGGGTGTTCTCTAGTTGAAGGATTCCGCTACCGGCCTTGGGGTTCGCGATGGAGCTGTTGCTCAACTTTCTCTGAAACCGTTGGACTCGAAGCAATCGACTATGGCGACCGCAAGCTCAGAAGTGATGGCAGCACCGGCTGTGCCTACGGCTGCGCAGGCGCAGAAGAGCCAGAGCAATTATAAGGGATTTGTTGCAGGTGTGTTTAGTGGTGCTGCGAAACTTACTGGTGAGCTCTCTCTCAACCCTCACTCCCTACCTCTTCTTCTCCTTCTTTCCGCCCACCCTCTCCCGTTCTCTTTTCATCGCTATCCTCAAAAATCTCGCTAACTCCCAACCAGTTGGCCACCCCTTCGACACAATAAAAGTCCGCCTCCAAACCTCCACCTCCACCCAATTCTCCGGCCCCATCCAATGTCTCTCCCAAACGCTACGAAAAGAAGGTTTCGCAGGCCTCTACAAAGGCGCCACCCCACCTCTAGTAGGCTGGATGTTCATGGACTCCATCATGCTCGGCTCCCTCACCTTCTACCGCAAAATCCTGCACCGCCACGTTTTCACCGCTCCGCCCATCTACGACAGCCCTTCAAGCCTCGCAGACATAGAGCTACGGAGGAGAGAGAAGGAGGAACATAAGTTGCCAATAGTAGGCCACGGAATAGCAGGCATAATGGCAGGCGGAACCGTATCTTTCATCGCCGCCCCCGTCGAACACATCAAGGCTAGGCTGCAGATCCAATACTCATCGAGCAAAGCCGAACGTTTATATAAAGGGCCGGTGGACGCTATCAGGAAGATCTACAAATTCCACGGGCTTCCAGGCATCTATCATGGGTTGAGCGCTACGTTGCTGTTTAGGACGTTCTTCTTCTTCTGGTGGTCATCCTACGCCGCGATCTCCAAACAACTCAACGAGCGGACCAGTTTATCGCAACCGTCTATCAATTTCTGGGCCGGTGGTCTCTCGGCCCAAATCTTCTGGATGACATCGTATCCGTCAGATGTTGTGAAGCAGAGGATTATGACGGATCCGTTGGGTGGAGGACTGGAGGATGGGGTTAAGAGGTTTCCGACTTGGAAGAGCGCGGTGCAGGCGGTGTATAAGGAGGCTGGGCCGAGGGGATTTTGGAGGGGTTTTGCGCCTTGCTTTCTTAGGGCGTTTCCTGCTAACGCTATGGCTTTGGTAGCGTTCGAGGGAGTTATGAGGGCGCTGCCTTGAAAGGGGAGAGGTAGAGGAAGATAAAGAAGAAGAGAAAGATGAAGAAGAAGAGGAAGATAAAGAAGAAGAGAAAGATGAAGAAGAGAAAGATAAAGAAGAAGACGAAGATAAAGAAGAAGAGGAAGGTAAAGAAGAAGAGAACGACGGGAAGGTATCCCATAGACGGCCAAGATGGCTGTGGGAGTGATAGTCATGGAGGGAGCGGCACCTATCAAGGTAGCAGCGCACATGTCAGAGTAGGAGGCCGCCGTCTCAAGTCAGGCACAGCTATCAAGGAACGTCTTTTTTATGGAGATGTCCCGAGAAAGGGAGAGCGAGCCGAGCATTACAGCGAAGCATAGTAAGCAGTTAACGTAGGTTGCATTTTAGAGCAAGCGCTGCGAGCCCGCGGGCAATGTACCATAACCATATCGATCCATACTCAATTTTAGACTTGTACTGATTCAAACCTCCATCACAACGTCGGCGAGCTTCCATTGCTGTCGTAAACGCTCATTGAAACCCTCAACATCACAGGACGTGTGTGACATCGTCGACAAGCGTGCTGCCATCGACGATGGCTTGTATGGTCTATGGTATCCTACTCCGGGCGTGACACCACCGAATGCATCACCTTACGACCGCCACGACAACGTCTGCACATCACCACACAGCACCAAACGTCAACTTCTAACTCTCAACCAGCGTCCCCATCTGTCTGAGGAAGGCAAATATTGACTACCATTGCTGATGGCCTATTTCTTCTATTTTATACCATCCGTGTTACATCAGCACCAGCAGCATCACCTCAACAATGGCGTGCAGGGAAAGGACAGCTCTCAACAAGCAGGGTAGTGCACCAAACCTTCAATACATGGACGAGCAGTTTGCTGTCTGACAAAGCCGTCTGCTGCCATTGTTTATCATGCTGTCATTGAGGATGGCCGGTACCTTTTATTTTATATAACTCCGGACACGGCAACGCCGATTACGCTATCACCATTGTCGCCACGGACAGCATTTAACAACACAGCAGCTGCTGCACCAAACCCTCCATACATGGACGGAGTGGCCGCCGCATCTGCCGCCATCTTTATTCTTGCTGTCAAGTCTGTCATTGACGACAGCCCGTATATTCTGTTATATAATATTCCGGGCCAATCACCACGTGCAGCGTCACCTCAGGTTGTTGCGCAACAATATCGTCTGCTCGGCACCACACCACAACGTCCAACAATATCGTCTTCTCTGCACCACAGCACCTAACCTCAACTTTCAACGCCCAACGAGCGTTCCAGACTATTTGATGCCGGAAATGTCGACTGCCGCGATGAACCGTATTGCTGTTGTCGTTATCGACAATGGTACATATCAGCCTTTCTTAGCTCACCCGCCCCGCGACAAAGCCTGCACCACCTTTTCATCCTTGCAATGGCAATAGACAGTGATGAACAACGCAACAGCTTGTCCTCCACAAGCTCTTACAGGATGAAGTGGTCGCTGCGTCTGCTGCCAGCGTTTATGTGCTGCCGTCGCTCATTGCGTTGTCAAGCTCGCCATAGACAACGACTACAGCACCTGAATGTTGACTGTTTTACATGATGTGGACGCTGTTTCTGCTCTTAATGCACGTATTGACGCCGCCATTGTCGGTTGTCCCGCCATTGGCAATCTGGTTGCTGTCAACGACCGTCGGTGTGGTCTATTTTTACACATTCCGGCCGCAGGCCCACGACCGCGGTCCCCATTGGGACATCTGGGACGGCCGCGCACTGTCTTTTCTTCTTTACTACATCAACTGCTTCATCGACTTCGCCACTCACCTCCTTGATCTTGATCTCGATCTCGTTTCCGGGACCGCAAAACCCTCGACTAAGCACGAAATGGCCATAGTCACGGGAGCCACTGAAACAACCCACCGTGAGCCCGTTCGTCAAGGATTCCGTCTCGAAGCTGGTCCAGTGCGCAGGCAGTGGGGAGTCTCACTGGCAACGGCGGTGGCTCCAATGGGCAGAGGAAGCTTGTTGGCGATGCTGCAGAGCTCCAAGTGTACAGGAGCTGAGAGCTTGCTGTCCAGAAGTAGACTTAATGACGCAAAGGGAAAGGGAAAGTGCATAAATGAACTTCTCTTACCGGCCTGACTGGTGCATGACAGTTACCAAGAATGGACGTCATCCATGCTGCAAAGCCCGAAGCGTGCAGGAGCTGAGATCCACAGACCCAAAGTGGGTTTAGATGCATGCAAGAGACGAGCTCACAGAGTGTGGTGATTGATTGCTTTGGGCTGAATGCATGTTCGTTGGTGATGGTGCAAAGCCCGAAACATGCAGAACGTGGGATATGTCGTCTGAAAGGGGACCCCATTCTGGAGAGGGATGATTTGGAGCTGCTCCAAGGAGCTCACTTCGAAGAAATTGTGTTGCCTGGAAGGATCGGCACAGGCACTCTCACGAGCTAAGATTCGAGATTAGGACTAGAACATGTCTCGCCTTTTTGCAAAAGTATGCCCCGTATTGCTTCGAGGGATGGAAGGACGAAGTATGTTAGAAGCGTCCTTGAGGTACTTGGAGAGTGTGTTGCTCTGTCAAATCATCAGCTGCTTGAAGCTTTCGTCATTGTGCTTTCGCCCACCCGGTCTTGCCTGACAACAAAGTTAACGAATTGCTTATGAGGCTCTCCATCCTTGATCGCACCAGCCACAATCAAGAATCTGCACCTTTTCGATCACGGGATCCATCGATCGATCGCAGGCAGCCCAGCTCAACTCAGCTCAACTCAACTCAGCTCAGCACATCTCAGCACATCTCAGCACATCTCAGCACATCTCAGCACATCTCAGCACATCTCAGCACATCTCAGCACATCTCAGCACACCTTATCTTTAATCTGGAGCTGTGGCTGAATCGAGCAAGCGATATCACCATCCAAGCTTTCCTTGAGCGACCAGCGAGGCAAGGTACAGTACACCGCAGATCATCCCGAACGAGATTCACCACCCATGCGCGGCCTAATCCGGAGAACTGACACCGCTTTGGGAAGTGCCTTTCCTGTTCTAGAACGAGGTGGACTCGGCGATAGCTTGGCGATCTTGTTGATCTCATTTGGGAGTGTTGCGGAGGAACAGAGTGGGTGAGTAGGTGGGAGTAGGTGGGTGGGTGAGTGGGTTGTGTTGTAAGCGACGGGCAAAGTGAAGCCAACATCTCCAACAGCCAAACTTCTACTTCAAAAGGCCTCGTTTCTTACAACCTTCACATGTTCCAAAACAAAATCCCGAATATAGCTGAGTTTTAAACTTTTCAATGTCACAATACGCTCTCGAGTCGTGCTTCAAAGGCGAGCCTAAACAACGATGAGACATTGCGCCCGTCGGAAGCTGCCACCTCAGTTCGGAAACAAGGCGATCCGCGCCAAAACGCGCCGACACCTTAGCTCGTGCCATTTACACCACAAGCTTGACGTCCCCACACAATATGGTCGTCAACAATCCACATGTGGAGGAGCAACATTGACATCTGAGACAACCTATTCTTCAGTAAGCCAACTCCATCCAAGAGAACAAGATGTTGGAACCAGGGTCACATCCATCATTTCTCAGTTAATCTCACTGCTCTTAAAATTCTCGTTTTAGGCTCTAACTGGACTCGACTCGGAACCTGAGCTTTTTTTTTGGCTTTTTTTTGGCTTTTCCATTTCTTATTATAGAGCTATTACCGATAGAGGGCGTGAGTTTCGGGGCCAAGCAAGAACAGATCTGAAGTCGACTTGACACCAACGGGTCGCAGGCTGCAACCCTGTCAGGTGAGGGGTCCATGCTGCCAGGGTGCATGCTCCGAGGGTCCCTGGAGAAACCTCGGGAGGCTCATCTCGCGCCAGGATCCTGCGGATGCGCAAGAGAGATAATATAAAGCTTGAGGTACATGTTCTCTTTTCTTCTTTGTTCATACTTTTCTGCACGCATTTTGTAGCTTTGTTGTGCTTTTCAAGCGCCGTAGCTGTCGCCTGCTCGCCATCGCATACTTCACTTCGATTGCGCCAGATATCCCGGCCACACATAGACTCGCACGACTTAGCGACAACGACTACAGACTAGACGGCGCAAGGCGAGAGAATGGCCGAAATGACGGAACAAACACCCCTCCTAAAATCTCTCTCAATGCCAGACCCCATAACCCTCACGCACGGCGGAAACGAAACCCATCCACACACCATCTCCCCGTCCCACCGAGGACCTTCGAAAATCTTGTCGGAACGACGAATACCCCAGACCATCGCGCATAGAGGCTTCAAATCCGCCTATCCAGAGAACACCATCCCCGCCTTCGCCGCAGCATTCAAGGTCGGCGCTAACGCAATCGAGACGGATTTACACCTAAGCAAGGATGGCGTGGTGGTGCTGAGCCATGATCCGACGCTGCGGAGGTGCTTTGGGCTGCCGGATAAAATCATAGACTGCGACTGGAGTTACCTAAGTAAACTGAAGACGACCCAGGCGCCACGGTCACATATGCCACGCCTTCTCGACCTTCTGCTATGGCTGGATGAAGGTGGAGAGGGGAGGGAGGATGTGTGGGTGCTACTTGATATAAAGGTACCGTGGCCACGCTTCCTAGAGCCGGCTTATCAACTGTCAGCTAACGTCCGTCAAAAGCTGGGTAATGATGCTGAGTTCTTGATGATGAGGATTGCGGAGACGGTTAAAGAGGCCGAGGAGATCCAGAGATCTCGCCGTCTATCACAACAAAGCAGAAGAGTAGCAAAGCCGTGGCGAGAGCGCTTAGTCCTAGGCTGCTGGGCCGTGAGTCCCCTTCTCACCTTCCTCCTCCGATTCTCACCCGCGACAGCATGTGGGAGGGGGTTTTTGATGCGGAAACTATGCTAACAAGTCCCAGGCCTCCTACCTCCTACTCTGCTACCACCACCTCCCCGGGTACCGCATAACACACATCGGCTTCTCTCTCTCCTACGCCCGCGAATTCCTCAAAGTCCCAAACGTCTCCTTCAACCTCCTCCAATCCATCCTCGTCGGCCCCAGCGGCTCCAAATTCCTCGCCCAATGTAAACTCGAAGGCCGAGACGTGTATGTGTGGACGGTGAATAAGGAGGAGTGGATGAAGTGGGCAATCGCTAAGGAGGTGGGGGGCGTGGTTACCGATGACCCGGAGAAGTTTAGGAGGGTGGCGCTGGAGTGGGATGAGGGTGCGACGAAGAGGGATGTGAGTGCTCGGGAGTGGGGGAGGTTGGTGTGGTGGAACATCGTCGTGATGATATTCAGTTTTCTCTTCAGAATACGGTACGGTTTTAAGATCGATATTAATGGCATTGAGGTGAAGGTCAAGAAGAGACGGGGAGAAATGGAAGACGTCGTGATAAAAACACCTGCGTAGAGGCGACCAGAAGCGGCCACGGAAGCATAGAAATGAATGAGACCCGGATGATGTGATAATGACATGCATTTCGAGCGCTACCAATATCATATTCGAGCAGTAGAATGAACGAAACGCCGGAGCTGCTCTCATCATCCCCGTAAAAGGGCTTTGCGACGATCAACTGTGCTCTTGTCGCTGGACTGTATCCGCTGCTCTATGCCTCCCGCGCCGCCGGCGGCGGCCACATCATCTTATCAGCATCGCGATCATGCTGCTATCGACACAACAGGGAATGCTGGCTGCTTTACATGATATGGGGCCGCCGACGCCCTTCTTAGATCTGCCGACGCTTATTACGTTGCGATCAACGACTGACTGTACCGGCATTTTTATGACACCAGCGGCGACAACACGGACTGCGTCACCTCCCATAGCGTATGGATTCTGTAGTCTGATCTCCTTCCTTTCTGTACAGACAGCAAAGGGGGTTTCACTTGCTTATACCATGCGCACCCTGGTGGTGTCCAACACTCGTTCCACCGACACTGATTGTATCAACGTTCCGCCATCGATGGATGGCACGTCCACACCAGCAGCATCACCTACAAAGGTCGCAACAATAACATCATTACTACAGCGCCAGCTGTCAAGAACCACTCGAACCTGACTTGCGCCAACCAACGCAGGTCGACGTTAGCTGTTCTACAAGACATACCCTATTGACACTAATATTTTGTCTGATGCCATTAACCGTAACTGTGCTGCTGTCAACTTGACCGCATCAGCGGTTTTACAACATCTGTCTGCCACAACTGCACGTGCATCACCTCCACCTCCTTTTCTTTCTCTAGCCTGTCTGTTTCCCTCATCTTTCTGGACAGACAACCCAGTAGTTTTTGTCATACCATGTGTGGAACCTTGGGGTTCGCATTGAAGTAGCGGCATGGAATCGAGACCGCCGACTGGTTAGTAAGTAGTAGGTCGGGACGACTGGAACCTTTAGTTCCACGACCCCCGTTGAAATACCATATTAGAAACTTCATGGGCCCATTGATCGGTTGATGGGTAGGCTTCTAACGCATGAAATCGAAATCTGAATAGAAAGGAGTGTGCCCAGCGGCCCTGGAAATCCCCCGGCCGAACCTGCGTTTCTCAAGGTTTCCAGGAGATTGGCAGGGTTGGGAGGAGCGCGGAAGAAGCGCTGGCGCTCATACGTGCCAGGGATGGAGGCATTTCGGCGTTGCAGAAACAAGCTTACCGATGCTTCCTCGCCTTTTTTATTTATATGATCCTTCCCTTCGGTCTTGCGCTGTATCTGTAGAGACGACGAAAATCGGAAACTCCAGTCAAGCCCCTTCCTCAGCTACAGGGGAAACGGCGAATAGTCTAGCTCCGTTTTTGGTCTTGTATATATGCCGGTCTTCAGAGCGACAGACCATCAATTCCCACTGCATGAAGCAAATTACGAAAGGATGCAAGGTATGGTTCTGGAACCGTGAACATGTATTGTGGTCTAAACCGCAAACCAGTTGGTAAAAGCTAGACAGGCAGAGAGGTGTATGTTTGGTTAGGCTACGAGTCCGAAAGGTAGCCCCAGCTGGGTTGAGATGATAGTACAAAATGGGCGCGACGAACATGAGGGAGCATGATAACTCTATGCGGGTGAAAAGACCTAGCTGTTACATGTATTTGTGGCGAGGCCTAAGGGGATCGATTGGCGAAGGTGATGCGATGGAGAATGGACGAGATCTACATGTCCGAGTGGCTGGGCAAGGAGGCATTGTGGAAGGCGCCGGTGACGACAGTTTCCTGTTCTTGGGGGGCCTGTTGCGCGCACTCATCTGCGAACTTGTATCCGTGGTCGAGGTCGAAGCGCAGGTGGTGAAGCGTCGCAATCGCCTATGGCACCCGGCATACACAAACAATCATCACAATCACAAGCAGTATCCATAGAAAGTTTTTTTGCAGTGAACATCGTTCTATCAGCTCGAGCTAACTGCTAACATCACTGGTCCAACCACATTTGTTCTGGCTTGTTCCAACCCTGGATCAGAGGTGTAAATAATTTACTCCTCATCCTCCTCGGCCTCGTCGTTGACGACGTTGAAGAAGCGGAGCTCGTAAACACCCTTGGAGGTGGAGACGACACGGAGCCAGTCACGGAGCTGCTGCTTCTTGAGGAACTTCTTGGTACTGAGAGAATGTTAGTGATGCGATCAGTTGTCATGGGGCATGGTCATGCAACTCCGCGGCGGTGGTACATACAGATACTTGAGGTATCTGCCAGAGAACTCCTGGTGAGCGACAACCTCGATCTTGCCCTCGCCAACCTGAGAGATCTGGACGATGTCACCAAGGTTACCGGTGCGGCCGTCAACCTTGATCTTGTCCTGGAGGAACTTCTCGAAAGCGGCGACGTCGAAGATCTTGTCAGACGCTGGCTGGGAAGCGTTGATGATGAACTTCTTGGTGATCTTGGCCTGCTTGCCCTTGGTGTTCTTCTGCAACAAGATACCTATTAGCCTACTGTTTCACGCCGCAGCAGCTCATCGCATGCTCATCCGATCGCGCGCGCACTCGCTGGTTCGTATCCGTCACCGAGCTTCCTGTTACCAGAAGTGGTGCTTCCTTTCACCAGAGGACAGGACGAAGGCCAACGAATGCGATTGCGACAGGTCGGAGCAGCGATGAAGCGCTTAGCCAACAGCAAAGCGGTTCAGGGACTCGGACGTACGGTGGTTGGAGCCATTGTGATGTATTTGACGAGTGGTCGCAAAGAAGTATAATCCTACGCTTCGTCGAGTTTGTCGATGTCTTTTGTTAAAATATGCGACGGGCGCGATGTGGGAAAATTGTGGGTGCCAAGCCTGATTGGAACGTGCGTCTAGGCGAAATGTGGCCTGGTGTGGTTGAGCCTGGCTTTTAGGGCAGGGCGGAGGATATGTTGAAGCGGGAGCCGAAACAGTCACGTGGAACAAGGATGCCTAAAAGGGCCAAAGGAGACTTCGACAACGAAGCAAAGATCTCATGGATTGAACGCATGTCAATTCTCTATTCATACTATAGGATCCTCTATCTAACATGTACTTTTCCTCTGCCTTGAAGTAATACATAGTTGGGTCTTTCTTCGCGTCCGTCTAATTTCTCCTTTTTTAAGAACAAATTCAAACTTTCTCAGCTCTAACAAGTTGCTACCCGCACGCAGAAATAACCACATCCTTTCAAACCGCAGTATATAAGTCCATACGATGGGCAGATATTATACCCGCTCTCAGGATGTAATTGTGGTCCCCGATCAATTCGCTGGTTGGAAGGCGAATGTTAGGCCAAGCCTGATTCGCGAAGGCGAAGAAGACTTGCTTCATGACTACTGGGATCTCAAGTTAAAGATCGAGGACCTTATTTGGGAATCCCTCGAGTTAAGAGTATGATGAAGACCTCATCCACACTTCACGAACGTTTGCACGAGGCTTGCAGGCAACTTGGAGCTTTAGGAGGAAATGACACGCATTTGCGGCTAGATCAAGAGGCATGTTTCTGGACTCCGAAGTATGCTGCATCGTGAACCAGTTAGTTAATAGAAGCCAAGACGCATGTTTTACCAGGAGCACCATACACGAACGCTATTGACCAACTGAGAGAGCTCGAGAAGGCCGTTCTTCAAGCGGCCAACACGCTTGGAGCAATGCAGAACGATTCCGAGGCCGAGGATAAACCGGATGAGGAGCTTCTTCCAGGTATGAATCTTAGTTGAGCCTGTTTACCCCTACAACAGATCTCGGATGCCCGGTCATGACAAATATATAGCTAACCTTTTTTCCAGTACCTAACTTGTACAAAGCGGCGCGCTATAGAGGCACCAACCATCCGATGTACACAGGCAAGGCAAGGAGGGAAGCCAGAATCAAGAGAATGGCATATTTGATACCGGGCGCGCAACCGGACGGAATACAGAACGACAGTCAGAGTATTGGCGAGAACGCTATGCTTTGAGCACGAGTCTCCCGATAATATCCGTCGCCCATAAGCCATAACTGTCTTGGCCAGAGCGGATTATTCCGCACAATTCAATGAACATTTGAGGATGAACGATTAGCATTTCAAATACACGGCCAGAACGCCACATTGGCCATGTCTTATGGTGCAGGTCTCTCATTGTATCTACTTCGCAACCCTTAAATTTAGAAGCAAATGGCCTGGTAATTTCTAATTTCTAACGTTACTTTGAGACTTTTCTTAACTGTGCCAGATGTTCCATTTTCGCCTCAAACTATGCATACTGTGCCTCGAACTGGAGTAAGTAGGAACTTCCCAATGGGAAGGATATCGCCATGACCGATGGGTATCATGAGGCCAAGAGGTTTAGACAGCAACAAAGTCCAATCTTCTTCTGCCTCTTGCTCAGATATCGGAAACTCAAGCAAGGTGGCCATGCCTTCCCTTTCTCTGAAGGCCTGGTTGTTTCCAAAACTCCACACCTGATCGCCCACTCGTATGCCCTTTATTCCTGCAAGGTGAAGCCCTTCTCTTGTCACAATTTGCCCCCTAGTGCCTCAGGAGTCGAATAGTAGGAGTTCATTGGTGCAACTTCGTCCACAACGTCCCGTAGTTTTCCTTCGCATAACGGCGCTGGCATTCCCTGATGCGTAAATATAATGAGCTTCATATAGCCCTGTTCCTCTTCCTCGCCTTTCAGTACAAGTTTCTCGCCCATCTCCGCACTGCCCGCAATGTTCTCAGATAACACACTTCTCATATCTGGGACCCAGCTTGGAAGATCCGAGTCATCGGCCACTTTAGCTCCATTCTCGTATACGCACCGCAATCTTGCGGCAAGGCCAAGTATTTCTGTTGGTACTCTCTTTATCTGCAGAGGCTTGTCTAGCCTTTCATGACCATCTTCCCCAGGTTGTCCTCCAGGACTGTCCTCGAAATATTGCGAACGTGCAAATGCCGTGTACACCTCCGAGTGCGTTGAGCCATATCCCGTTGCAGCAGGCTGCAGCTTGAGGTGACACCATCATCAAGTACGTCCCAGTTGAAAAACACCTTATCCCTTGGATCCTCAAACTCCGTATCCCCAAAACGAAGCATAAACCCTTGTGGCCTTTCAATGATTTCGACCTTGTCAAAATCCCCCCGTTCCTTCCACCGAAAACTCTCGCTATGCTGGCCCATATACGGCGGCACCGAAGCAACCGACAAAAATATCATCCCCAACGGAATGATATTCTTCATATTCCTGATCATCTTCCCACTATACCTCCCCTCAACCAGCAGACTCTGGATGCAAACTCAGCTCTTGCAGCGCGGTTCATTGTTCATAAGGCCGCCACCTCGCAAACGTCTTCCCCCTGCATATGCAGATTCACTCCGACATAATACCTCTCCTATATCGTCCACCTCTTCTTAAAATACCGTCTCCCAAAAAACTGTTCAATACCCCCAGGCCATCAGTCTCAAGAACGTCCGACACAATCTTGAGTTTCTTCTCGAAGCCCGCAACTCTTCTCTCCACCACACTCTCAGTAAGGCGTGAGCACAGTTCTCCGTCTTTGCAGAGCAAATCGAGACCAAACCATACGTGCACGCCAAAAGCATACTGATAAATCTTACCCATAACCATCAACTGCGTACCTCTCTCCCTCACACCCTCCTGATTAATACACAACGCATCAATCCACAACACCAGCTCGTCATCTTCCCTCCTCATAGGCCGTAATGCATCATAGATTCTGTCTAACAAAAAGTATCGACGTCCTTATGCGCCTAGGCAGCTTCTCGACGACGAGAAGGAAATCGGAATCGAAGGTTTCGCTCCATGTGTAGGAGAGCCCCCGTGGTGGGAGATTGAGGTGCACGAGAAGCTGCATTTTGGGGCGGAGGTGGGAAGGGATGGCGCGAGGTGGAGGTGTCGGATTGCGGTTCGGGCTGAGAGGTGCGTGAGGAGTGTGTAAGGTGTATGGCTCGACGTCGGCGAAGAACCCGGTCATGTCCGTTAGTCTAACACAGAGTACCTGGTCGGCCTTATACAGCAGCATGGAGTGCCTTTGTGCGAGAGTGGTCGAGGAGGCCGCTACTTGGTAAATGATCTGAGTGCTCAATCGAGGGCCGCATGAGATTAGAACTGTTGCAGAAGAATTAGATTCCTCTCGTAATCCGTTTTCTTGGAAACTGGTTATTTCAGGTTGTTGCGATCAGTTTATTCAAATTTCGCTCACAAGCCTGTGATCATGAGTCTGTGCCTGTGTGCACCTCGCCACATCCACGCACACCGGCAGGCTGACCGCAAATGCCGCCCAACAGCGTGCACAAGCCTGACGAGTGAGTAGGATCGAGTTTCAATTCTAGTTCTGCAGTCCTTTTAAAAACACCCTGTTTATCCATCACCAAAAACAGAAAACCAACGCCAAGCACGTTATATGCCCTCCGCGGTCGCCAGACAGCCTGCCAACTCCACCCATCAATCGCTCAAATCACCACAGAACACCATATTCATCATTATGTACTTCACGATCCCCCTCTTCTCGCATTTCGTTTCACCCACTCTTCGGCAATATCTTGCTCAGCGCTCTGAGCACCTCCATAGTCGGCAACTCCTTCGTGCCAACCTCTTCGCGCTGCCTTCTATCCCTCTCCTCGAGTTTCTCTTTGCTCTTCTCCAACACGCTTTGCGCTGTTTCCTCCATCTCTTCCTTTTCTTGTTCCAAGTCATGAATTTCGTGTGCGAATACGTCGGTTTGAAATTCGAGGTTTAGTTGTAATTTCTTCAGTCGCTCTGATATTGACGGGAGTAAAGAGGCTGATATAGATTGCAGTGTCGTCAATATTTGTTGTGATTCTGGGTCGAGCAGGGCGGGATTTATTGGCGCGGATAATGGTGATATGGGCTGTGGTTTTGGCGGTTTAAGAAGAACCTTGAAGCGTGATTTTTCCTCTTTCAACCTGTACATGTTGTTAGTCGCCACATCTTCGAAATGACATAAGTGAAGATTGGGCATACCTCTTCAACCTGCCCTCCAACTCCTCTATCCTCGCCGCATTCCCCTCGTTCAAAGGATTCTTAACCTTCACAACCTTCTTCTTCGTAGGCTCCCGACTGAACCAGTCGCTCATCTCGCTCTTGGCGCCGAACTCCTTCAACAGCTGCTCCTGTATATGCCGTGCTGCCAATATAGCCGCGCCTCCGTCACCTCCCATAGGCGGCTTCTCCTCCAGAGCTCTCTCACCACACCACATCAGCAACTGTTTCATGCGCCGTGGTTCTGGCAGCCCTTCGGCTTCAATATGTTTGTAGAACTCCGCGGTAGGACATTCAGAATGTGGTGTCGCAGTATGTCCCGAGTCGATGAGGCCACTGGCTCGCCTGCCTCGTAAACCAAGAGAGCTGCGCCGCTTCTCGTTCTTGGTCTTGCGGAAGTTCTTGTTGCGATCTATGACTGGCGTGTCGGAGAACGGAAGAGATATTTTTGAGGTGCCAGCATGAGAAGAGTCGCCGATTGGCGTCCGAGTGATTTCTTGCGTTTCTGGTTCGTTCGCAGACGGCTCTGGCGCTGAAAGTGCTGGCGCTTCTTCGCGAGTGGGTTTTGACTGTGCTCTGGGTTGTGCCTTCGGTAGTGCTTTCGGCGTCTTTGCAGCCGGTGCAGAAGCTCCGCCTACCATCTCGATAATGTCCTCATCGTCGCCCCGGTCCGCAGCCGAGTTCTCGAAAGACCCGCGTGTTCTTCTAGTCGTGCGCTTCTGCTCATGTGCCGACGCCTCCTGCTCAGGACTCCCTTTGGTCGCCGGCTTCTGTTGTTTTCTCGCTGGCGCTTTTTCTACCGGTTTTTGTGGTGTCGAAAAGTCCATTTTCCTCCTCCCCGGCTTCTTCGCTGGCTCTTTCGGCGCCTCATCTTGCGCTCCATTCTCTCCTCTTCTGCTTTTGGTTCCATCTATCGGCATCTCATTCTCCGCTACGGCCGATAACGCTGCCTCATTTTTCGATCGCTTAGGTTTTCGCGTGAACGCAAAGTCGCCATCTGCTTCATCGTATGCTGCTCTCTTGTTAGCTCTCGGTCCTCTTCGCTGTCGCGGTTGCTGTGACATGGGCGCATCAAACGTACTAGCCAGTCGCTTGCTGCGCCTGCGCTGAGGCTCCGGATTCATGCTCAGCGTTTCAAGTGGGTTGCGCGTGCGTACGACGGTGGTCATTGAGCGATTGGCATACGGGCGCTGCTGGCTACTCGGTGGTCGGAGCTCACGGCGGGTCCACCACGCGCTTGTCGCGTTCTATCGTCGCAATTATATTTCTAATAGAATCAGCGGTTTGATTGACGCGAGATTATGTAGAACGGATTTTTGGCGATGTCGTGGACGTGGTTGGGCGGGGTGGTTGCTGCTGGTTGCGACATTCTTGGGGGCTGTTCCTGGCAATTGTTTACATGATTGCGGCGGGTAAACCTGGACCGATAAACGCGCTATCTGCTTTGGGAAGGACAACTCCAGCACAATCGCGTCAGCATCACCACCAAGAAACCTCAAAACTGCATTCGATAAGGATTAATATTTCTCAAGTTTCTGTTTCTATTTCTATTCTCGAGTAATGAGTGCCGCAACGTAAACATGGTCCGAAAGGTAACCGACGATTCTCAGCAGTGTCGTTCAGGTCAAAACCAAGAGGAGATCTCAGTTGGCATTGGCGCCATACTTCATATGCTAAGCTTGAAATCCGAAATGTTGCGTTGTAGATATATGTGGCTCATATCGCAGTTAAGGCTCGTCAGTCGCTCTAATAAAGATTGATCTTGAAGGTAGCACCTTCTGGGAATGACCTTGTTTCAGATTCCTTTCGGAACCATACTCCGTGATGACAAAACTGGTTGGCAATATGTAAAGGAAGCAGCGACTGCTGGGCCTAACGGCTCTCAACTCCATCTCGTCCATCTTAACCCCCTTCATCACCAGGAACACACCCGGCCATAACACCCGTCCTAAAGTTTGTCTATATTAGCATTATCAACCTGATGCACTTGCAGAAATAGTATTATAATTACTCACTCTTTACCCGACGACGCCTCACGCTCGCTGCCCATGATCTGGTACCATAGGAAGGTCCCACAGCTTAGTTATCGAACACCAACTCACCAGCCTGCGCGCTCTTGAGCCCGCTTAATCAACCCCAACACCAAGTAAATACCTCGATTTTGGCTTATCGCCACTGGCCTGGTGCCAATCAACCGTCACCACGTCCTCCCAGACACTCCGTCCACACAGACACCACCGAGGCCGCCATCGACACCTCCATAACCACCCAGTTACACTCCGAACTGCTCACACAACAACACTCTACGTAGCTCCCGAGTACCCAACTCCCGAGCAAGACACCTTTGTTACTATCATTCACACCATATCTCCCGAAGACCCTGCTTCAGAGCATCCACCAACACTGGCACACCAAGAACCCGTTTTGATGCCCGCCATTCCCAAGACCACAATCCGCTACGCACACCAGGACTTCCCTGCCTCACAGGCAGGCTCGCGTCCACCGATGGCTCGTTCCGACTCCAACGCTGCCAAATTTCACAAGAAAACTGGTTCGAGCCCATACGACCCAAATCGTCCCTATGATGAGGCTGCGTCCTATCCTCAGTACCCGAGCCGTATCTACCGTCCCAAGCCGGGATCGACGGTCGATAGCAAGGACTGGGAGGTTCGCATTACCTCTTTTGAGCTCTTTGTTATGCTGCTTGCTATGTTGGCGCTGCTGGTTATTCTTGCTTGGCTTGCGGTTCTGTTATTGGACTGGATGTTGCCACGGGCGGCTAGCAAGCGGAAGGTGCTGAAGTCATTGCGGAGAGCCAGCAGAGGGCTTCACGGCTGGAAATTCAGTGATGCGGAGACGGATGGATTGCCTCTGAGACATGGAAGTGATCCTAGTGAGAGGAATAGCGAGAGAGATACGATGCTGGGCCACATTGTGACACGCAGCAGGAGTAGTACTCTCAACAGCTCGGCGCCTTACAGTAGGAGAGGGAGTACACAAGCTGCCGACGCTGGCAAGGAGAATGCAGGAGTGGTGGACGTGGAGAAAGGAAATGTTGACTGGAAGAACATTGAGCGTATGGAGGCCCGGAGACGAAGTGGTGCCGTGTGAATCCTTCGTATGCTGACTGAGGAGGATGATTTGAATGATTGAGCGCGATTTTGCGATGGGCAAATTGGACTTGAGCATGTCTGGAACATGCTGTAATTCTCTTCTTGCGCGCATGATACCCGTTGAAAATAAGTGAGTTACTTACTAGTTGAGCATCAATTGGAAAGTATGCTTTGCTGGCATGAAATCCAGACTTTGCGCGCAGGCCGCGCAGGTCGCTCAATTTCATACACAATTGACTTCTTTGATTCAAGCAGCATTTCGGCATCCTACACTCTTCATTCCTCATTCGTGACCATCTATGCTTGCTTCTTGATATACACATCCGAGCTCGGTCTGCCGCCGTACTTCCCCGGTTTCCCCCCATTCTTCCACGTCCCATTCTTCAAGCCATATCAGGTATCATCCACTTTTCTCATCTTGCTGTCGTTTTGCACCACTTCAACACTTCAGTTCTTTCTCTGGGTCTCTCTCATGAAACTCGAGTTGCACTCCTCGAACGCGCGGCCGGCACCGAAACCTGCGCCGACGAAGGCTGGCCATGCGCGGCGCTTGAAGAGAAGGACGGAGAAGACGACGCCGAAGGAGAGGCCAAGGGAGGAGCGGATGAGGAGGGAGGAGAGACAGCGGTCCCACTGAGGTGTGTTAGCTTGTGTTTACGGGTGTCGCTGCATTGCGCGTCATTGCTACGTGAGTCCGGTGCTATGCTCGGGTCGTGCGGAGGGTGGATAGAGGTTCGAGTGATTCGCAGGCGATGCGAAAGGTCAAGAGTATTTGTTTACCTTCTCGTTAAGCAGAGCCTCGGAGACTGGCTTCTTGTGGACGATTGGGGCCACTGGTGGCGCTGGGATGGAGATTTCCGGCATTTTGGACTAGCGCAATTGTTAGTTCGACATTTCCAATCCAGACGCGCGGGTAATTGGCAACATACTATGTGCTGTGAGTTGACAATTGTTGTTGTTATATCACTGGAACTGCCAGCTACATCATGATTTCCAGTCTCCCACGTCCTTGGAGCTGTTCCGGGCGGTGTAAAGGGATGGTTCAATGGGGCCTAGTGTCCAGGATTCTGCCAGGACCATCAAACGTCACTTTCAGGTAGGGAAATTCGATAATTAAGCGAGATGCTGTCAATAAAGAGTGAACTTTGAACGCCCGAACATCTTACGAAATATGTCTAGTTTACCTTCCAAAAAATTGTCTGTAGTTCTCTAGTATGTGACGGAAGCTTTCCAATATTACATGCCAAGCGGCTCGAAAATCGGCTAGGCAGAAGTTTATTTTTATTTTAGAGCATCCAGAGTTGCATTGCCTCCCATCCGTTCTTCGTTCTCCATTTGTCTTTCGCTCGTCCATTTATTGTTCTCCGTACACTCATTCATCTCTCCCGAGAACAAACACTCTCTTTTAACGCCTCACTGCCCATACAATGAAGACCGCCACCATCCTCTTTGCCGCCTTTGCTGGCCTCGCCGCTGCCGAGACAGTCGAACTCCTGCTTGTTGGCTTCGGAGGCGACATTATTGCCTCTCGTGTCGGCAAGTCTAGCACAGCAACCACCTATGTTCTCGGCTGCCCAGTTGGTGCGGACAGCAATGACTGCGGATTTGGCGGTGTGACCATGACACACATTGAAGGCCCAAAGACAGCGGCATATGAGCTCTCCATGGCTCCGATGGAGGGCGAGGCTCAAGTGTACGTAACAGGCCTTTTACGCTTTTTTCACTAATCGGTTGTTAGTTACTAATAGTAACCAGTACCCTCAAGCAAGACTGCAAGATCAACGGCAACATCGCTACCTGCACCCAGATTGCCAACGGCATGACTTACACCGACGAGCCATCCGACACTACCAGTGTCATTACTGTCGATCTCGCCAAGGAGACTCGCATCCCCATCACCCTTGTCGACAACACCTCATCCATCATAGACTTTTGGGATTTCGAGGCTTCGACCTACAGATGCGATAGAGAGGAGTCAGCGTTTGTTGACGAATGTTACTCGATGTATGCCATCGCCACTATGGCCGGCGGCTCCGCTGTCGATAAGCAGACTGGATCTACCATGGTTACCACTACTGCGCCAGTTGCTAGGCAGACTGGCACCGCTGGGGTTAGCGCAGGCAATGCGACCTCTACTGATGTCGAGGCCTCCCAGCCGGTCGTGTCTGAGGGGCTCGCTGCCCAGGTGACTAGATTTGGCGCCGTTGCTGCTGGTTTTGTTGCCGCTGGTTTGGCCGTTGCTGCCTTGTAGAGCATTTGTAGAAATCCCTGTCAAAATAAATACGGAAAGTTCCCCATCTGCCACTCGACGGCTAAAACTGCCGCCTCTCGCTAGTTGTCGACCCTTGAAGAAGCATGGGAATGCTTACCCCAGTATATGTAGGTAATAACTAGATAGTTTCATCAAAAGTCACTTTGACAAAAGACTCCCTGTTGTGGCGGGCGCAGGAAAAACACGTCAAACCTGACAACAACGAGCCATTCATCCTTGAAATATGGGTAGACAGGGTGAATGATATAGCTTTGGTAAATCGATGTTAAATTTTGCATTGTAGGTGTACGGACTTCATAACGTTACTATGCCCAATGTGGTGCGCAGTGTTTCACAAAGTAGTACTGGGTAGTGATTTTTGCCAGACAGGTAGAGCGGTGGGTGGGTGGCGATGCCATGAGTAGTACTCGAGTAGCTACTCGAGTAGCAAGTCAAGGCACTAGATACAGAGTCGACAAACGGCGATTATTGCCCAGTGCGGACATTTATTAGTGGTTGAATGGTTTGGCATTACTGGAGTATTATTTAAGTGGAGTAGCGAGTAGTTTGATCGTCCTGAGTCGAGTACTACTCGAGTAGCACTTGAGTAGTTGGAAGGGTAGCACGCTACTTGCGTGAAACACTGGTGGTGGTAGGGCTAAAACTTGTACTCAACCACTCATAACTCAAAATGATATGTTTCGCTAGTCTTATCAGAGATTCATGATTACTAGTTGATCAAATAACTATGATTTTGATTTTGATTATGATGACGGTTTTTGTAATCAGCTGGTTTTGAGCTGATTTTGATTTTTTTCGTAATTAATGATTTTTTAACTTGAATCTGATTTTGGTTTTTTTCCTAATTAATGATTTTTTTAACTTGAATCTAATTTGGAAATCGATTTCGTTGACTTGCACATCTTGGTTAGCAATCTGGCATTCTAATTCGTAAGATTGTCTCAAGGTTGAAATTCGTCGTGTCCCTGTTGATGTAATATTACATGCTAAGGCGACTGGTCAGGTACTTAGCGCTTAAGCGCGTAAAACCTTCAATAAATTGGCGTCTGGCTCGGTTGTCCACTACTTAATCTCCTGAAACTTTGGCTCACCTATATGAGACCCTGGTTCACAAACAGCTGTCCGGGTTATTTCGGTGGAGACCCAAAGTCCCCCTCAACGATTGGCTCTTCCGGCAACTCTTCCCAATCATTCACCAGTACCATAACTTGGAATTTGGCAACCAACTCCATCTGCAACTGCACAAAATCCATGTCGATCATAGCCTGCTTCCTCATGTTAAAACAACCGGTCGCTTTGATGAGTTTTATGTGCTGTTGCATGGAAGAAAGATCTTTATTCTGTGTCGAGCTTAGCAAGGTTATTTCTACAAACCTCGCGAAGAATGTGGGTTCACCTCTGGGCTGGTATTCCACAAGAATTGCAAGGCAGCAAGCTCCTTTATAATTCAGGGCAGATGAGCCTTCTCGTCCATAATGAAATTGACGAATGTTTCAGCGGTATTGGAGAGGCCCAGGAAATACTTGTACATCCCAGTGAGCACGTGGTGATCTGTTCTGATCCTCGCACAATCGTTGTTACTATAAGGCTGGTTCAAGACTAGTGGCTCTGATGGGATTTGCAGGACCGCTTTGCGATCGTCATTCACTTTTCTTATGGCTTTCACCGTGCTCCATGGTGGTCAGCATACGATGCAGAACTTCGGCGCCTGGAGCAAGCCACATAAGCCATCCTCTCCTTAATATCTTCCTGGCCGGGTTTAAAAATAAGACTTAGCCAGTTGCTTGGTGCATTAGTGCATTCAAATCGTCTCCAACAGCTGCCATGGTGTTTAAACCTTTGGAGATTGACCCCTTGAGAGGGGCATTGTCTTCAAGGAGAAAGCGAGCGTTTATGACTGCAAAGAGACATGTTGTATCTATGAAGCTGAAGAAGCAGGACTTGGTAATCATGGTTTCCCTACGTCCAAAATTTCATCCGAAAAGCCAGAACAGATCTCATATAGAAAAGCCATGCAAAATTGCTTGAGCGATATGGCTGCCAATAGTGGATATTTCCCCGGATTCGAGTGGGTCGATTACCCATATAAACTGCTGTACCTCGCCGCTTCACTCATCGCTCACCGTCTTGCCCACGAACATCCGCGTCCTGCGGCATTATTAGGAATAGAGGCGTTAGGAAGTCACTCGCTATGTTCTTAAATAGCTGTATATTGGAGAAATAGTTGAACCGAGTCAAGCGGAAGCACACCTCATCACGGTTATCCTCCTTCTCTGGATCGCAATCATACATCATCAATAGAAAAGTTAACTCCATCGATTTTGAACTACCTGTTTGTGACTTTAATGTATTGCTATCTTCCGCTCATATATAACAGGTATTTGTTAACTAGTATAGTGTTATTTCATACAGTAGCGTGGTTCAGGTTGACATCTAACCAAGATCCACCGCGGTGTGACATAAGTCTTGGTCGATTTTGTGCCAAGACCACACCAAACATTGACCAAGACCTATGTCACCCCACTGTATATCGTCATCAAACCATGTTCCTGCGGTACAAGTTCCTTCTCAGGATCAGCTCTCTGCCATTAACAAGCCTTTCCCCACCTTTCTACCTCTTCCCCAGCCTCCTTCTCGGCGACAGACCCAATGCCTTCACGGCGAGGCGGGATTCCATCCTATTTATCGAAGAATCGCAGTCTTCGCACCTTTAACATTTCGACTTTGTGCGAACTCCCTCCTGCAGGTCGAGGTGCTCCTTCACCCTTGTTTTCGTCGGAGGAAGTGGCATGTCAGCCTCGGTAGACTTGCCGGCTAGTGCCTTACAAGCCACCATCCATTCATCTATCTAGCTCTGCGCCTCCTCCATCTCTTTTGAAGAGAAGTCGATCCAGCTGTCCAGCAAACGTTGTTGGTCGCTAACTCGACGCTCACACTTGAGGCGAGGCGTCTGGTCGACACCAGGCGCTTTGCTTTTTGGCTTCTCGGGTTGTTCGAACTTCGGCGGCTCCACTTTTATCCAAGAGGCTAGCGCTATCAGAAAATCTTCATTTTACATAGCTCCCTTCTTTGGAGGCGGCTCGAAGAGAACTTGCAGCTCGAGTGGATTCACGATCGTTCGGTTCGAAAGACCCGGGTCTCCTACTGGTAAAACCACCTCGGGATCGCTGTCGTACGCTTTCACAAATGCTTGAGCAGTGAGATCTGATGGGTCCTTTTTCCTTGCTTCTGCCGTTAGACGATGCAGCTCCATCTCGCGAACCCTCAATGTGTAAATACCTCGTTGTATGGCCCTCCATTGATCGGACGACTCTACCTCTTCAAACGCTGCGGCAACCGCACCATGATTATGTGATCCGAATTGGAAGACTCGTGGCACCTCCATACTGGTAGAGAGCTGCCTGAAATTGTCAATCATCTCATTTAGCAACTCGACGAGCTCGACATCGAGGTTGAAACAACCGGTTGTTGCGAAGAACATGCGTTTTTGCTCGATGAAGCTCAGGTGTTGCTTATTCTGCAATTGAACTTAGCTGAGTTTAACGCACTGACTGACCTATTTATAAAGGAATCACGATATTTCGTGGCCAGATCTGGTAAGAAAGATCTCGTAAAGTGAACTTGTTAACTCACCACACTTCTAGACGCCCACAACGATTGCATCGCTTGCAGTCTCCCGCGTATTTTCTCCGTATGCTCAGAGCCTGTGAATAATTCCATCACCTGGATCAGCAAGACCGACTCAAGGATTGGTAAGTCGTGACCATTAGCGAAGTATGAACCTCGCGGCGGTAACCACAGTTTTCAAAGTGGCCCGTCCCAAAATCACCGGCACCAATTGCCATATCTAATCTGGCGCCCAGGTCTTCATTGATGTCCGAAACAGCCGTGAGGACTGTCTGACTTGTGTGAGATCGTTGTACCAAAAGCTGGACGAGTCAATGAACCATGAATGCATCTCCTGTCGCCGCCGGACTTTGGCCTGCAACGTCCGCAAAGTTTCCATTGCCAAATTCCTTCAAGGTTTTATGGGATTCCCGCAGAGCCTGTTTCGTCTTGGTGAGGCTCCCATGGGTGGTGAGTTGTAAGGCTTTGATGTCTTCGAGGAGGACAAGAGAGCGGGCTACAACACAGAAACATGCTGCGGTAAGCAAGAAGAACAGCTTTCTCGTTCTAACCATTGCGTCAAACGGTCCGGCGATAGAGATGACCGACAGACAATAAGGAGGAAATCGACAACGAAGATAGACGACTAGTTACCTAGGCAGTGCGGCTCCCAGCTTCGCCGGACTGCTCGTCGTTTGTGGTATCAGTTTGGCCGTGCTTACCTCGCGGACTCTGTGTTTCCAAGCTCACCACTGTACGGACATTTCAGAACAAAATTTGAAGCGTCTAACCGCTTAGCAGCTATGTTTGTTAAAAGAGGAAGATGAAGAGTTGGTATAAATTTATTTCGTAAACTTCTCGCTCGACTAGCCAGTTAGTTGCAGCAAGAAAAATCCAGGGGATCACCCGTCGTCACCGCAACGCGGACAAGCGGCCGCACCCGCAACCCGCCTAGACCTTTCGCGGGTCGTCAACTTCAACAACACCAACCATTTGCACTATATTCAGCAACGATGCCACGAGATCCGCTAATCGGCCTGGTGGGCAAGCCCAGCAGCGGCAAATCATCAACTCTCAATAGTCTCACGGATGCAACCTCAAAAGTTGGTGGGTCTTCCCGTCCGCCGGCGCATTGAGCCTAGCTGACGCCTGTTCAGGAAACTTTCCGTAAGCTATTCAGTCTCGCAGAATTTTTCATGTTTTCTATATATGCCAAATGATTGGCAGGTAGACCACCAGCGGATGCCGAGCGCTGCAGCTCCTTTGGTGCGCTGTGAGGGTGAATGCCAGGCAGTCAATTCTTACTCCTGTCCGCTAAACGCTGCTGTTCAAGTCCTCGATACTTTGCTATATATACTCATCCGACGGACAGTTTCACCACTATAGATCCACAAAGAGCAATCGGATACCTCCAAATAGATTGCGCCTGCGCGCGCTTCCACGTGTCCGATAAATGTAAACCGAACTACGGCTCCTGCATAAATGGCCGCCGTTCAGTGCCAATTGAGCTGCTGGATGTGGCTGGACTGGTCCCAGGTGCACACGAGGGCAAGGGACTAGGAAATAAGTTCTTGGATGATCTCAGACATGCCGATGCGCTTATACACGTTGTGGACGTCTCGGGCACCACTGATGCGGAAGGAAAAGTTACGAGGGGTTACGACCCGAGTGTTGATATTGTGTGGTTGAGGTCTGAGATTGTACAGTGGGTCCTGGGTAACTTGATGGTTAAGTATGTCTGCCCTTCTCTTCGCCTCATCGAGCGGTTTTTGATCTCGCTTATTGCGGACCAAGCGCTGCCACCTTGCCAGCAATGGTCGCAAGATTGTCGTCCGGATTCTTGGTAAGATTTCAGTGAGATCGTGCTAAGCTGTTGGCGTGTGATTTCTCAATTGGAGATAAATTCTCATGGTTGTCTGGCTGGAAGCTAACCAGTTAACAGATGGGGCTCCGTAAAACGTCGTCACATCGCCATAAAATCCAACGCCGTCCAGACCCTACAAGGCCAGTTCTCTGGCTACGGCTCAACTTCACAACTCGTCGCAAAAACCCTCGACAAAATGGGCCTCAAAGAACCATTAGAACATTGGAGCCACGAAACGGTGGAACAAGTAGTCAACAACTTCGTCGACGAAAAGTTCCCGACGATCATCGCCCTAAATAAAATCGACCACGCTGATGCGGACAAGAACATCGCGAAAATCGCCCAGATGCAGGATCAGGCGAAGATCGTGTTATGTTCTGCTATTTCTGAGGTCTTCTTGAGGAAGTTGGCTAAGCAGAATTACGTGAAGTACACTGAGGGAAGTGAGTTTGTGGATACTAGGGAAGATCTCATTGAGGATGGCGATCCAACTGGTGGTGGCCTTAAAGAGATGGACGATAAGCTTATGGGAAGAGTCGAGAACTTGAAGGATTTGGTGCTTTACCGCTTTGGATCGACCGGAGTCAACAAGGTGCTTACCAAGGCGGCGGAGTTGCTCGGATTGACTCCGGTCTTCCCGGTGAGGAATATCCACAACTTTACTGCTGGTCAATCGCACGAGAACGCCGTTTTCAGAGACTGTGTGCTCGTTAAGAGAGGCACCACAGTCGCGGAAGTTGCGAGGAAGATAATGGGCGACGCAGCGTTGGCATTTGTCGAAGGTGCAGGCGGCGCGAGAGTCTCACCGGAAGCTTTAGTCGCCGTTGGCAAGAACGATGTAAGATATTCTTGGGTAAAACATATTCGGCAGGATGCTAACTGATGACCAGGTTTTGTCTTTCAAGTTTGGAAGAAATGAGTAAGCCCAGATCGGCGGTAGGCGGCTTCTTTAGACTTTGATACCCGCGAAAGCACCTTAGACATGAATACAACGACAGATCAACGTTATGCCACATTCTACTATTTAACATCTAATCAACTCATTGCCATCCGCGATCTCTATGACCCACACCAAGTCTGCTGTCCTCCATCTCGAGCTGGGCAGCTTTTGTAAGCTTCATACCATCCTCGTCCCGGTTCCAAGTCGACTATCACCCAGCGGATCGTTTATCGTTCCTGACTTCAATTGGTAAGCATTCATTCCGATTTCTATTTCGCACGTCAAACCTATTCCCTCCCCACTGCGGGTACCAACTTACAGCTCCTCTCTCATCATTCATCCCCAGGATCGGTGTTGGTGCTTCTGGGATCTTCTTCTTTGCACTCGCTGCAGAGTGGTGTATATCCTTCTCTGTCGTCGCACAACCTCCATTTCCATTCTTCTTTGCCTCTCTCCCTGCCCGAGAGTTATCGATTTGGATGTTGTGATCGTCCCGGCCTCTCGTAACATGGTCCTTTGGCTTGGATCCGATACCTTTGGCGGGTTTCTCATGGTGTGACGGAGAAGTATAGTTGTAGAACGCGCGAGTATGTGAGCTCGATGCAACCAAGCCTACAACATGAGAATGCGCAGAAACATTGATATAAGTTGCCGAAACGGTGGCCCTAGACGGGCGATGGAAAGCTTTGGCAAGGAGACGATGGTTGGGAAGCATTTTGGCGGTGATTAGGCGTATATAGATATTCAGTATATACACAAATTTACAACGTTTAGAAGATGGGCCTATTTTGGATCTTCCCCGGACTTACCCCATTTCGTGTCGTCATGCATGGGGAGGTGGCGGCTTGTTTCTCCGGGCCGTCCAAAAGTTGTGGTGCTCCATTAGAAGTGTAGCACGTGAACCACGTGAACCCAATCTTGTCAGTTTGTGTCTAGAACAACACCATATACGTCGTCAGAACACGCTAGCGGATACTAAGCTCTACATCCCTGTAATTCTCGAAAAATGAAACCAGCATCATATACCAGCCGCACGGGTTTCACCACTGGAACACTAAACGACTGGCTGGAGGATAACCAGCTTCCAAATGTGTACGATGAGAAAACCAATTCGTTAATCTCTGACCTTGATGAGGGTGTCGATACAGTCGAAACGCGATACTTGGAGGCTTTCAGGCATGAGGAGTACGGTGGATGGGGTATTCGTGCGACCCGAAAGCTGGATGCGAGAGAGGGAGATCTAGAGCTGTGCAGAATACCTCGTGGAATGGCATTGAACACCAAGAACATTATGGAGATGCACGACCATAGCGCGAACGAGCCAAGAAGATGGGAAGAGTTGAACGAGTTGGTCAATGATAGGGTTTGAAAAACCCTCGCTGCTGTGTTAACATGAAATCTGACACGGATGCAGCAAAACTCGAGGATGGAATTAATGCTTATTCTCCTCCTTGAAATGGCAAAATCATCCGGAAAATATACCTCGCCAAAATCGCCATCGACTGTCTATCAGCGTGGCTATATGGCCGTAGCATTTCCGGAACACGTGCCCCTGCCAACGACCTGGAACGAAGACGAGATTCGCCTCTTGGACGGCACCAGTTTGCATGCCGCCGTGGCCGCGAAGTTCAACTCCCTGCATCGCGAGTTTCAGACTTTGAAAGAAAGGACTCAGGATCTGTCTTGGGCGCAGGAGATGTTCTGGAAGGACGAAAACTTGAAAGTTGAGGACTGGTTTCTGATAGATTCCTGGTACAGGAGTAGGTGTATGGAGATGCCCATTGGCGGGACGACTATGGTGCCCTTTCTGGACCTGCTTAATCATTCCAGCAAGCCAAATTGTCACTATGTGATGAACGAAGATGAGGAGATCGAGCTGAAGCTGAATCCGGGAAGTGTGGTGGAGACGGGCCAGGAGTTGTTTATCAATTATGGACCGGAGAAGAGTGCGGGTGAAATGCTCTTTAATTATGGGTTTGTGGAGAAAAGCACGCTCTTTGAGTTCTTGATTGGACATATTGAGCAGAGTGTTATGATGCCGGCTGTTATGCCGGATCAGGACCACAAGTTGACGTGTTATGGGAGGAGATTTGGGACACCGAAGATGAAGATTTCGGGGAAGAAGGATAAGCTCAAGCTGGAGAGTGCCTTTGTCATGTTTCTCATGCTAGAGGAGAAAGATGGTATGGAGATCAAGACCATAAAGGATGAGGATGGGGACGAGGACTACCTTGCTATGTGGCAAGGGATCGATGTCACCGATAGACTGGATAAGCTGGAATTGATCTTGAAGAGACACCCAAGAAAGGACCTCTTCGACATCAGGTCTATGTTCATATATCATACTCTCATCAACCACCAGATGGGATTGATGCAGGCGGCGGAGGATTTCGAGGCGGAGTTCGAGGATGATAAGTTAAGCGAGGATGAGGTGCAGATTCACAAGGCAGCAAGCGAGTTGAGAGCCATTGAGTCAACCATTTTAGACTCGGCGATGGATTTGGTTCAGGAATGGGTGAGTTCTCATCCTAGGAAGATGAAGGAATTGACGGGCTAATTCGGATACAGATTGGAGTTCCATGGTAAGCTCATTTGAGTGCATCACTTCAACCGAGGGAAGCTGAGCATAAAAATAGATCTCCGGAAACAAGCAACCGACACGCCGTCCAAATCTTCCACGCAAATCTCCAAGGACTTGGACGACAACTCGGTTCAAGTTGATCTCTATGCTGTGTATGATCTTTCGTCATGTCTTGTGGACGAAATACCTTATATCGACGACACCTCGGCGCGCCGAACGAATGCCACTGAATTGGGGTATCCAAGGTAGTACTTGTTGTCGTCGACGTCAGGATATACTGCATACTCGTTTGCAGCTACCCAGGTGACGACCGAGACTACTTCCTGTAGCTGCAAGGCTTGGACGTCGGCAGTTGTTGTTGATTGGTGATCTGCGATGTCTGCGGCCAACTCTATCTGGACCTCGATTTAGAGTCAAACCGCGCAATCCGTGAATAAAGACTCATCAGTATCCACGGATATGAGACGCATCCGACGCACCGGATTTGTATTCTCGCGGTTACGAGCTCGATCTCTTTATTACTGGCTGTTCAACAACATTTTTGGTGTTGCAGACAGTAGCGGAATACCGCCCGTTCTCGTTGTGGTGATACCCCGCATGAATGTCATGCCACTTTCTGGGCAGACTTCATGCTTGGCGCTTGCCCCCACGATTCTTAGAATCCTACACCATTGTGTTGAGGCAGCTCTCTACACTCATAGGTCAAGGAACGATCAGTGTGGCATGGAAGCGAATCAGCGCACTGCTACAGATTGTTTGAGTTAGGCGCGATCAGGATGGCCACGTTTCGCCTCAGTCCTCAGAACCTGGGGAAGAACGGCAGTAAACACCCTCGGCTGAACGTATGCCAACCGTAAGGGGTAGGCGGTCACTCCGGACAGATGGGAGGAGTAAGAAATAAAGACTCGCGGGAATCTATTGATAATGTCTAGCATGGGTGGAATCCATGTACTGACCACTGCACGGCGACATTTGCAGATGTTGGAGATGGCGATGGTTCAACGACTATCGAGGCCTAAACTTTATCATTATCAACCTTTTTTTGCCGTTGTTGCGCGCTCCGAAGCTGGCCACCTTTCTGGACTCTTGGGCCATATTCTCTGCCTGATCGTGATGACGCTCACGATAACCACTGAATTAACAATGGATCGCCTCTCCGCCTTGGAATCTCTGCCAAGAATGGCCAAGCGGCTTCCCCGCAAAACCGCTTAACTCATACTTCGCCATCGCATACGACTTCAAAGTGCTCCGCATGTCCCCTCCTTGTGCTTGGGACATTGGCTGACACTGTGATCTACCCCCAATGTTCGGTCTGCCACACCCAGGAAAACCAAGAACCAACGCCGGAAACTGCGGAGACCCCACCGAACAACCAACACAACTGGTCCAACCCACATCTCACTCGTGCTGCATGCATATGCAGGCTTCGAAGAAACTTTCTTAATGCTTGATGGATGCGATAATGCACATCCATACTCTCCCCGTCCGATTCCTGACGGAGTACTCCGTATCCCCCAAACTTATAAGCGAACCTTCACAGAGTTAAGTGACACCTCTCAATTGTTGGACACTTAACTCCCATTTTATTGGCGCAGGGTTCTATTACGATGTCCACCAAACCACATCTTGAGGGAAAAAACCCCGCATATTGAGCCGTGCGCGACCAGTTCCTGGATCCACTCCAGTCATCCCCCAAGGCCCCATTCGTTCATTTTCCCCATACATATCATCCTTGCTCCCTCAGACTTTCCAGCCGTCGGAAGGACTGGAACCTTTCCGAACTCCTCAATAATCAAGGAGCTCTACCTATCTTTTACCAATACTATCCATTACTCTATCCTAAGAACGACACCTGTGACGACAACGAAGTGATTGAGACAGCTGTGAAGACGAAAATCTAGACCTCAACGAGCTTGGCAAGCCGGACTTCAGCACGCGACATATTCTAGGGGTGAAGGGAGGAGACAACGCCAACAGGTTAGCCACGATGCCTGGAATACTGCCAATGAAAGTGATCAAGGTCGGGACCGCCGCACAGAGCAGAATAGCACAAGCATGCGACAGATGTAGAAGCAAGAAGAGCAAGTTTACCGAGCGCTCCGACCAAGGCATAGCTAACATATCGCAGTACGATGCGATGGAATCAGGCCGTGCTGCAGCCAGTGTGCCAACGTTGGCTTCGAGTGCAAGACAAGCGACAAGCTGAGCAGACGCGCATTTCCACGAGGATACACAGAAAGTCTTGAGGCTCGGACGCGCGACTTGGAGGCGGAGGTTAGAGAGCTCAACGGCTTGCTTGACGCAAAAGATGAGCGCCTAGAGATGCTCTCAAATCTTCGGATGCACAACAATCGTAGCACAGCACATTCTTCTATGGGTGGATCTCCAATTATAGTCTCGAGCCCAGAAGGCTCTCCATCACCGAAAGAGGATACGTTCAAACCACTCAACAGACAAGATTTCTTCCATGAGTTCAAGCGAAAGCTGAGTGGCCGGTCAAACTCATCATTCGACCCCGAAAACTTCCTACCATCATACAAAGACGCGCCATCCGCTGCACAAATAAATGCGCACACTCTCAGCACTCCACCGCGGCTCTTCTCGGACCGTTGCATCAATATCTTCTGGCAAGAGCATGCTCCGCTCTTTCCGGTATTACACAAGCCGACGTTTCTCCGTTTATACGAAGACTATGTCGCCAGTCCGGAGGAGATGACCGATGACCATAAACTGGCAAAGCTGTTCTTAGTGTTCTCGATCGGAGGTCTCGGAGAGGATCCTGAAATCGCAACCATGTGCGAAATGCAATGGCGCAAATCCCTCAATGCTATTCTGCTGGACGGATCATTAGCAACGCTGCAGTGCCTAGTACTGGCATCTTTGTACTGCATGCAAACAGGAGCTGCGGGGCTTTCGGAATTCAAGGGTCTTGCCGTCGGCATTGCATACAAATTGGGACTTCACCAGTGCCAAAAGCGCTTCAACAATGGGCCACTTGCAGCCGAGACACGCAAGAAGGCTTTCTGGACTCTTTATGTCGTAGACTGCTTCTCCGCTGCTTCTATGGGTTCACCTCAGCTGCTCCAAGATGCAGATATTGAGACCGAATATCCGATCGCCATTGACGACGAGTACGTCGAAGAATCACGCTTCCTGCCAACCTTACCAGGAGAGAAGTCGAAGCTATCACCAGCACTGGCATTATTTGATGTTACAAGGGTATTATCGAAAGTGCTCCGTAAGCTTTATCCAGCAAATGGTGCTGGGGTTTCTGTTTCGACAGTAGAGGCTCTCGAAATCGAGCTCGACGACTGGAACCGCAATCTGGATCAACATCTGAAGCTCACATTCATCGCCGACAAGCCATCCACACTCGTCACCGGCGATCGTTCATCCTTACTTTCTCTTGCATACTACCACATCCGTTCTCTCCTCCACATCCCGCGTCTTGCGTTCGCTCCATCATCAGTGATGGCGCTCGGAGACAGCTCCAAACACATTGTTCAACTGGTTGAGCTGCTTGAAGAGCGCAGCATGAGCTGGGCCATGTGCTGCAATAGAAACTCGACACTGGTTCTTGCTGGACTCGCACTCATCTACCAATCAATCGACCTGAGAGAAAACGGATCTCTCATGCGCGACAACCAGCGTCTGATCTGCACGATCTCCTCTTATCTTGAAAAATATAAGGCTAAGGAGGCCGGCGAATTCAAGAGGCTCATCGCCTCGCTTGCCTCATCCACATTTAACAACACGCTGAGTAACGCCAAGTCAACCATCAAGACGGCCAATACCACTGGGCGCACAAAATCTGCTTCTCCAACACAGCCACACGCCCGCCATATCGTCATCCCATCCGGCGGCTCAGGTGCCTCTCGTCACAACTCATTCCACGGCACCGACTCAGCACCACTATCCGGACTCTCGTCCTCCAGCCTCGACTCAGCTATCCTCGAATCCGAGCTAACCCTTCAGCAAGAACGCATGCGCCGGGCAACAATTCACAGATCCACCTTTCCCCCACAAAACTCGCTCACCACACAACAAAACAACGGCGTCTCGCCGGCTTTGAACTTTAACGGTGTACCCCGTAAAATGGCAGCCATGAGGCACGGCTCAAACGGCAGCCTCGTGAGCGATTATCGGCGCGGAGCCGCGGCACAGCAATCCGGGGTTGCCCCTCAATCCGGGGAAAGTGCCGCTGTCAGATCGTCCCCGAGTGTAGTGGGGTCTAGTGATCGCTCCGATAGCGGGAGTCCTCTGGATTACATGTCTATGGCTACGCCGTCGCCGCCCACTATGGTTGAGCAGAAGCATCAGCAGTTGGGGGATGGGAAGAAGGTACAGCAGAGAAGGAGTGAGAGTGATTTCTTGTCGGTGCAGCAGCAGCAGCAGCAGCAGCAGTATAAGCAGGAGTATAAACAACAGAATCTCGGATCTGCTGAGTGGGAGGCATTATTGAGTGGTCTCGACTCTGGGTCGACGAATATATTTGATGCCGTCTATGGCGGTACAACTCCAAGCACAATCGCTATCCCGATTCATCCTCTACCGCAACAGGGGTATGTCAATCAGCAGGCACCTTCTATCGGTGACTCGTCGTTGGGCGGCTACGAGGACTGGGAGACTGTCGGTAATCAGGGCTGGGTGAACCTTGACTTCCAGGGTGAGGTTGCCACGGATAGCGGGTTGGCGCAGAGCGTATTTAGTTTTTCGGACGAGACGTTGAGCTCTGATGGTGAAGGAGGACAGAAGAATGGGCTGGAGTACCCTGGGTTGGCGGAGTATCGGCAGATGTTTGAGCTTTACTGAGCGTTTTGGTTCTTTGTTCTGTTGGAGATCTGATTGTAAATATGTGACGGATAGTGGGAAGGGAAAAATGCAGCAATGCTGTGATAGGAGGGAAACAACGGCCTTATTCATATGATTGATAGCAAATATGTTGGCTAAGGCCTGGCCTCAATACGGTCTTATATCTAATATGGTTCTTTACTGCTAACCCATTGCCCTCTCGCTGTGATAATGCTTCATCCTGTGTCATATCCGCTGCTTTCTCGACATCGCTCTGAACGGCTGCACCGTTACTCGTATAAGCTACCCTCCCCCGCCAGTGTTCGGCCTAATCAACTAACGGCCCTCGCCCAATTGACGTGCGGGTGTCAAGCAGACTGCTTGGAAAGCCCTAACATACGTTCCGACTTTGCTAACAAGAGCGACAGTGTTACTTTCATGGCGAGATTGGCTGCAATGGCGACAACAGCATCAGTGGTTACAGTGGCCATGTCCGCTACTTATTAATGCAGCCACTGGCAGCGAAAAGAGCCCAACTACCACCACAAGTAAACGGCGCCAGGAAACAGATTTGAAGTACGATGCCATTGATCTCCCTGGGGATTTGAACTTGGCAGAGTGCCTTTATGAAGTGTCATTAGTGGATTCAAGTTGTGCAAATCACAGCCTGGTTCTATTAATGCTACTTAAAGTGGTTAGATTGCGAAAGAGGTGGTGTAAGAAGATAATAAATGGCATCCACATTGACCAACCAGTTGCCAAATGCGTATTACAACCGGTTGATGAAGTCCCACAAGTTGAAGGTGTATAAACGCAGCCTGAACACTGCACACTGAACACGACAACCAGAATTGGAAGGAGACAGGCTTGTTGTTTATGATGGTTCGTGGATAGCTTCGGCGTCAGCCTAATTATACGACCCTTAACATCCTGCTGCTGCTGCCAACATGCCCACTAGACTTAACATCCAACACCATGCCAGGTAACTACTGTCAACGAGACATGAGAATACAGGCAAAGACCATGGACGCACATTAATTCTACTGCCTACATTAGGCTTCCTGTCACCATTTTGGTGTCGTCGTGGTGGTCGATGTCAGCACAATGGTTACGCCTCAGTAAGGGCCACACCCAGCCTGTTAGCAGCACAGTCATACTCTTCCATGTTCGGCCGGCGGGTATGATGATTGGCCTACTCGGTCCCTCATCACGGAATATCCCTTCCAAGGCAGCCGCGTGCTCTGTTGAAATTACAGTAGTGCTGGCCAGAAGCTTGAGGGGATGGATGCCAGGCATCTCTCAGACAGGCAACCATTCGGGGAGATCCTGCCATGGTGAGCGTGTATGTTAGACCTGATATGAGGCAACCTGTTGGCTGTGCAATCGAGGCTTCGCAATTCTTCAGCTATGACAGCACCTTGTGCGACGAAGAACTGGTCGTCGAAAAGGCGTTAACCGCCTTGTCGACGGCTGAACAATTGAGTGGTAGGGTCGTAACTGTTTCTGAAGCTAAATCGAGGTCGCGATTTGAAGAAGAGCTCTGCTTTATGGAAAATATGCAAGGATAGTAAAAAGCCGGCCAGTCGTAGCAAACAGGTTAACCATAGGTCAAGAAAATTAGAGGTCGGATTGTCATAAGAAAGATCGTCTTGCCATTTCTGTTTATTGAAGTGAAGCAGCAGGCATCTATGCATTGACGTCCAGGTGTCTCGGCTGTTGCCTGGCTGGGTATGAAGCCAGCCAGTTTCATCGCCTGAGTCTACGGATCACAACAGCGGATCCCGAGGAGCATTCAGCTTACAGGCTCAGATAGGTTGCACGTTAGAGAGACTAACCCGTCTGCCGGTTCTGTCAAAGCAGTGTCACTGCATGACCAGCAGCACACTGCTCCGAAATATCAAACATCCTCCACTTGTGAGGCAAGACGCATGCATGTGAAACGATAGTCCTCGTGCTGCCAATCAGTTTCGTAGATATACAGGCATTTGCTAAGCAACGCCAGCGCGTACTGTACTCGTAGAACGCGTCTCGAGTCCTCGGGTTAAGTCGCCGCCTTACGCGTCGGTGAATACCACGACGAAACCTATAAATCCTAGTCGTCCGTATCAAGTTTGACAATTTGCCATTAAAGCACAAGGTGTTGTGGCGAGCGACTAATAATTAGGCAATAGGCACACCATAAGATCATGTACTCAGGTAGCCAGGCAACCTCACCATGCGCTGTCGTCCCATTATAAATATCACGCCGTGTCCATCGGCATTTGTTGGAGTTCGGGTTTTCAACTCTTATTGTAACGTGTATGAAGGTGAGGCTTCTGAACATGTCTTTCCAAAAGCAGGTAGTCCGATGTTCTTCCGGTGCTGCCACAGCGGACGCGGCCGATATGGCCCAACTCAGCCCACCAGCCACGCCGCGTCGGATAAACATACAACCGGAAAACTCTACGAGCCCCAAGAGTAAGGCCAACAACGACCTCAACGCGACATCCATCTCGAAGACCGCGACCCCGCCGGGTACAGCATCAGATCCTAGTAATTCAGGCACAAAGACCTCGAACACAATGCCTAGCATGGCGAACAGCGAAAATATGAGCAACGTAATATCTACGATGCCTCACCAGCAGGAGTTCAGCTATCCGCCGCTGGGCGAGATGGGTATGCAAGATGTCCCGCAGCCCTACCTCGCTGAGCACCGCGACTATCCGCAGATGGGCGACGATGCGCGCCAGTATGAGCAGCAAGATCATAGCCAGCATCAGCACCAGCACGAGCATCAGCATCATGATAATATGCCGCAAGGCCCAGTCCGCTATCCTTCTCCTCCACAAGCCGACCTGTATGATGGTGCTGCGATGACGGCGAATATGGCGGCACATCATACCGCACAGTTGGTGAACGAGCTGGAGAGAGCTATGGGCGAGCCTCAGGATGATATGAAGATGGATGGTGAGCAGGAGCACGGAGAGCAGCCGGAGAGTCCAGGAAGATCAAAGCCAGTGCCAAAGCCTGACAGACCGATAACGAAGGATGCGAACGGGCGCTTTGTGTGCGACTGGCCAGGGTGCGAGGAGCCGGTGAAGGACTTCAACAGGAAGTGCGAGTGGTCGTAAGTTCTCTCTGTTTCCGTCTTCACACTTTCCGCCGATTGCGCACGACTACGAAGGGACGCTACAATTGGAGGGGTGCCGGGAACCTCATAACGTTCCGGCTCCCTTGCATCCACGCACCCTTGCATGTTCGTAGTCATGCAGCGATTCGGCAATACGTTCGCCTTCCGCGCCCATTGCCCGCCGACAGATTAGTTATCCTCTCAATGCAAAGAATGAAGCTGACATGGAATACAGGAAACATATGGACAAGCACGACAGACCGTATAAATGCCCAGCCGAAGGATGTGAGAAGCTCCCAGGCTTCACTTACAGTGGTGGACTCTTGCGCCACGAGCGCGAGGTGCATAACAAGCATGGCGGACCGCGCAAGTTGTTGAACTGCCCACATGAGAACTGCAAGCGCCATACCGGAAAGGGCTTCTCGCGTATGGAGAACCTCAACGAGCACTTGCGCCGCGTACACACTGGTGTTGGTGGTCTGGCAGATGGGCAGAATGAAATGGGGGCGCCGACCGCCGAGGAAGCACTCCAGGGCAGCCCAGGACAGAAGAGAAAGCGCAAGAGCAACGCAAGCTCTGTCGCAAATGGCGACGGCGACGAGGAACTGAAATTGGACAATAAGAGGCTGAAGACCGAGAACGAGGAGCTCAGAATGCAGGCATCAGAGCTGCTGGCTCAGATCCAAGCATTCCGCAATGGCCATGCATTCTTCCAACCGCAAGCTATGCAGCAGCAAGTTCCAGCGCAAGCCGCGATGCAGCATCCGATGCCACAGACTATGCAGCAGCAGCCTCAGATGCAGCAGGTGCAAATGCCGCAGCAGCAGATGCAACAGGCTCCAATGCAGCAGGTTCCAATGCACTCGCCGCCTATGCAGCAGTCGCCGATGCAGCAGCACCAGCAGATGCAACAGGTTCAGCATCAACAGCAACAACAGCAGCCGCATGTCCCTCAGCAGGGCCAACAGCAGCCGCAGCAGCAACAGATGCAGAATCGTATGCCACCCGCTCCCATGATGTAGGATTTTAGTCTGTGCGATACCCAGAATTTGGCGTTGGTTGGGTTCGGCTTCGGGGAGGTAATTTGATATTGATGGAGGGCTTGAGAAGGGCTCAGCTCTTGGTATAGGTTTGAATCGGCGTTACGGAATAGGTAAAGGCTGGCAGAGGCAGTGGCGACATGGCCGCTGGGTTTCGTGATATGGGCTTCCAATTCCTGGGTTCGTTTCGCAGCTTCCTTAGCTGGTATTGCGCCCGCGACAGCAAGGCTCGCACATAATGGCACCTCGCGAGAGGGTTAAATTGTATGATAGTCATGAATCGAAAGCTCGTAATCGGGCGACAGCGATAATGAAGAGGATACACCCGAACTCCGTCTTTTGACGAATCGTGCAAAACATGTTTGTAAAACAGAGGAAAGAGGGGAAGAGCTGGACTCGAGTGTGGGTGCTTAGATGCGAGCCTGATCGCCTTATGGCCTTGTGCTGCCTTGGTGGTTAGGTTAAGGTCAGTATGCTCGCCTGAGGCATTTCTACACGACGTCAGGCACCCCTTCATCATCGATCCCGCTGTCCTCGGAAATGTCAACACAAAAGAGCTTCTTGTGGGGATGCTTCGTGCTTTCAGGAAGTAATTCAAATTTACTGGTTCGTCTATATCGTAACGTGTACATCTACTCTTTACACCTCAAATATCTCCCCGTAACCTTCTCCGACACTCCTCCTCATATCGACCAAATCCACTCTGTAACCCTTCCACTTATCAAGCCCTCTCTTGATCCCTCTGACACGCTCAATCTCTCTCATGCCTTCTGCCTCGTGTGCCTTCCTGAATGCTTCCTCGTCGAAGTCATCCCCATCATCCTCGAGCAAAGCATCTTCATCTCCCGCTCCAGTAACAGTATCAATACCCGCCTTGATGAATCCAGCCCATCCACCCTTAGTGTGCGACATCGTGCGCTTACGGTCGCCTGGCGTACTGAGTGGGACGTCCTGGAAGGCATCCATACCAGGGTCCATTTCCTTACGGCCATCACGCCAATGGCCGCGCTTCATGTCAAAGATCTCAGACTCGAGCGCACGAACCTTACGCTCTAACTCCTGACGCACCTCCATCTCAAGCTCATCCACACCACCATCATCATCACCATCCACATTACTCTTCCTTTTCCTCTCCAGCTCCTCCTTCAACCTCAAATGATCATTCTCCAAACCCGCAAGCTTGCTCTTCAACTCCTTCGCTTCCTCCTCAGCCACCTCCTTCTCCTTCTTATACCCCTGACTCCTAACCTCAACCTCCTTGTGCAAATTCGTCAACGCCAGAATCTTCTTCCCCAGCGTCTCAACCTTCCTCCCAATCTCCTCGTTCTCCGTCCTCAAGCCCTCAGCCTCCTGTTCCAGCGCCCTCGCCTTTGTCTCAGCACTCGTCCTCGAGCTCCCCTCCTTAACGGCCTTCTCCGTCGTCCTCTCAAGATTCTTCTTCAGATCCCCGAGCTCCTGCGCGCTATTATCCAAGGACTTCTGCGTGCGCGCCAACTTCTCCTCTAGCGCTGCAATCTGCTCCCTCTCCGCGGCAGTCCCCGAAGTGACGCGCTGAAGCTGTGCGCCCAGATTCGAAATCTCCAATTCCATAGACTCAATCGTGGCCGACTTAGTCTTCAGCTCATCAGCCAAATCAGAAGGCGGAGTATGCGAATGCGAAATGCTCGAAGTGCGCCGCGACGAAGCAGCCTGCAGCTGTGTGTTCTCCCTCTCCAGCTGCGCAACTTGTGTCTTCAGCTTCTCGAGCTCTTCGGATGTGATGTCGTCGGTGTCGACTGTGCGGTCGCTGGCTTCCTCTTTCAACTCCTGCAGCTCCTCTTGTGCTTTGCGCCATTTCTCTTCTGCGGCTTTGGCTTCCGAAGCTAGGCGCTTGTTCTCGGCTTCTAGCTTCTCAAGCCTTTCTGAGGCGTCTGGGAATGCGGCGTTCTCTTCGTCCTTTGGGATGGGCGTTGGTGGTATGGAGGATTGCTTGTCGTCGGCGGTGGACTTGACATCATCGGTTGAGACTTCGGATGAAGCTTCGTCTTTCTTGCTTGCGCTTGCTGCTTTCTTCGCTTTTGCCTTCTTTAATTGCTCAACCTATTGAGCTGTTGTTAGCTTCGCTGTCCTTATCTCATACCAAGGACAGAACTCACCCTCTTCTTCGCTGCCGCAAGCTTCTCAGCCTTTGCCTTCGCATCTGCGTCCGCCATGTTGTTGTTGGGAGTGTGCGAATTGACTGGTTGCTTTAAAGTTTATGTGCAAAGAACAAGTTAACAGGTTGAGCTTATTGTGTTCCTTCCTTGCCCCCCTGTGGTGCGCCTACCGTGCTTCACCACCCCCAGATTCCGGCCGCCACAGCACCTAGCTCCCGCAGCACCCCTGGCGGTTCAGTCACCGTGCGCCCATCACTTTCACCCCTCCCAATCATCACATCTCCCTCCTGGACTTCACATAGCTTCTTGCAGAGCCTCAAATTCTACGACAATATGCACTCGCCATAGCCAGTCCTATATACGTCTTTAGTACATCGATTGGGCTTCCCATACCTACACAACACTTCGTACACCAGCAAATATGACATCACCCCGCGCACCTGCAGCTGGTGCTCAAGCTCAAGCTCCCTCCTCAGCAACGAAGCTCGCACACCACCTCGCAGACGCAAGCCTCACACCTCTTCTAACATCCTCACAAACCTCCCAATCACAAAATGAGTCACAATTCCACGCTCTCGCAGCCCTCACCTCCTCTGCCTTGCTAGCACACAACTCCGCCTCGCGCCTAGGTCTCGGGGCGCCGTTACGGATAATGGTTGAGATGGAGGATGGGGCCTCGGTGGTGCTGAGTAGTTTCATGGATCCACACGCAGAAGAAGGCGAGGGGACTGGGAAGGAGGAGGAGTATATGAATGGCGCCTTCCTTGACATTGGGCGGTTATCAGGCCTACCAGCGGACACTGAACCATCAGCGCCTTTACTTCAGCAGCCGGAGGACGAGGACGGGATAAATGGGGTAAGAGATGCTGAGCATGGGATGAGTGCGTTGACTTTGGTGCATTTGGGAGAGACTGAGACGACGGAGGAGAGCAAACCGAGTGCGCCGATGCTTGTGGGCACGGTTGTGGCGCCTAGTTACAAGCAGATGAGGGAGGCGAGGAAGATGGTTAGTAAGCTTGAGAGTGTGGGGAGGGGTGTGCAGGAGCAATTTTTAAGAGATGCTGGGATGAGGGAGGAAGGTCAAGATGAGGGACACGAGGGTGGGTGATTGGGTGACTAATTTGGATATATACCAAAATCAGGAAGAGGCCATGTGGAACATGAGCTGGAGCGCATCAAAAGAACGTTGGGTATGAAAAAGCGGGATTGTGGGGTTATCGACTTCGAGTATGAGCGGGTACACAGAACCGACCCTCTTAACTCAAGAAAGTAAGACGGCTGGTAGACAGATAGGACAGACGAAAGATCGCCCCACTGGAGGACGAAAGAAGTTCACGGGCATATTGCTCGAGGAACAGGTGCAGTTCCAAGGAGAATTGTAAAAGCAGCATGCCGCTATGTAGTGGGCAAATAGCTCAATGAAGCTTCAACCACCAAGAGATTCCTTTCTGTGTGCAGTTCCTGGGCCTCATGCTGCTCTTCCGTCTCTCGTTTTTTTTTAAAATAACGGCTGTCTTCCACGCCTCTACCTCCTCTCTCTGATGAATCGACATAACAAACTTTCCAAGTCCGCTTCACAGACTTCTAGCTGCGCAAAACAGCGGCCCCCCACTCCGCTACCTGAAGCAATCAACAAAAAGCTGCAGATATCCAATCTATGAGCGCGTCCTGTGTCTTCGTAGCATTTGGCCTTTCTCGCGACAAGCGTAATAGGTTAAGTATAAGGTGTTCTACAGCTCAAAGTCTCCAGGCAACAAAATCTCAAGGCAGGGCGGGGCTGTAGAGTAGTTGTAGATAGCGTGTGTAGGAAGAAAATCAATCAGTCTCAGAATGTGTTCTTGGAAAGCAGACTTACTAAGCGCCGCCTGAGGAAGTGTTTGCTACACATTCCTTTCGGCAACCAGTTGTAAAGTGCATCGTTGCCCAGAATCTCCTGCCTAGATATGTTATTGCTGGGTTGTAAGTTCTTGTTCGGATATTTTAGCCAACTGGGACGCAGCTTCCTGGATATAAAGCCGCTGAGATTGACATTAAACTTACTGACATTCAGAGGTGAAGAAGCGGTGGATGTTTAAGTCCTTCGTCGAATAGGTTTTTAGTGCAACGGAACAGTGCCTGAACGGCATTTATTGCAGGTGTAGCTTTCCGGGGTGTTGAGTATGCATGAGCAGTGTCTCGATTCTTTATTTTGTTGGACAGTGTGTGAGGAGTAGAATGTTGACTCGAATGCCTCCAAGGGGAGGAACGTACAGCCAAGCTCAAGTTGGTCCTGTGCCAACGACGCGCAGACATATTGGTACTGCAAAGAATAAATTCCTGGAAAGAAACAAATGTCTACCATTTGTGGAAACACAAGGGAGATGTACAAGCAGTCGGTGATATTAGTGCACCGGACAGGAAAGAGGTCGCCAGGATGAGAACAGTTCTCGGCTGTATTGAGATAGTAAAGTAGTAAATATGCCTTGTGAAACTCGACTCGAAAGATATCAAAACAATTAATCCATTAGTATAACATAAAAGTTGAAGACGAGGCAGAAAAGCGTTAGCGCAATCGACCCAGAACGTCACCGCCACGGCTCTGGTCTGTTGTATGTCCAGCCTACTAGTATAACTTCAAGGCTGACCTCGGAAGATGTGGCAGTACGACATGTGCTCGTGCTCGAGCCGAGAGATGTCATGAAAGAGACAATATTTGTCATGAAGATTGTGCTTGTCATTGAACTCGTCATCAACGACGGTCCTCGCCCGTCAAGCTCGGCTTTTTATCTAAAACACTCAAGGGCGTCACACGCAGATAATAATTAGTTACAGAAGACTGTCTTAGGATTTAATTATATTGTCAGCTCTGTATTAAGCGCTAACAAAAACAATCGCACCGGCGTCCGTAGACTAAACCGACAAGCTAAAAACCCCATTCCCGTGAAAAGCAGCAATAACGTGGTGTTCGTTGAGTGTAACCGACTCAATCCCCTCATCTCCACGTAACATTCCAACCTCGTCCCAAACCATCACAAATCCTCCGACCATGGATAACTTGTGATCGGAAAACAGATTACCTTAAGTGTCGGTGCGTCCCGGGAGTTTGTCATAAGTCCGTGCAGGGCTGAGAGCTTGCGCAGCGCCAAGCCCCGACCCGCTGGCACGACCTTGGCGACGGATGACGAGGCGACGCCCAGCCACCTTGATAAACTTGAAAATGACGGTGAGTCGATGGGTGAAAAGTTAAGTGAAGAGGAGGAAAAGTCGAGGTGGTGGTGATGATGGGTGTTCGGCCGTCATCGGAATATTAGGGCGTAAATGCATTAAAGAGTTTCTCTGTGACCGGAGATTCTCGAGGCGGGATATGAGGTGTGGGCGTGGTGAGACGCTTAGTACTTGAGGATAATGTACCTGGATTGTGTCAGCTGGTGATTCCTGTGATTGCCTGCAGGAATGTCTCATTTGAGCACTCTTTGGCTATGAGGCAGCTTGATAGCTTGCGTGTGGGAGGTTACGTACAGTGCGTGGATGATACCTGGAATGTAACCGAGGACGGTCAACAAGATGTTGATGAGAAAGTCGACACCGCAGCCACGCTCGAGGAAGACACCGAGAGGTGGGAGGATGACGGCGAGAATGATCTTGCAGATGTCGCTGTGATGTCTGTTAGATTATGGTCATATGCTGAGTTTGAGAACTTCATCGCTGGTCAACTCGAGCTTCTTTGTAGCGTCGTACGATGAGGCTTTCAAGCCGCCCGAGACAGCCGGATGAAGCTTCTAAGCTCGAAAGATGTGAGGTCAGACTTACGAAGCGGTGAAAGCCATTGTTTATGATTTATGGTTACTGCTTTAGAAGCTGGTGTTGTAGTAGTTTATAAAGGGCTTATTGGATCGTTGGTATTAACGTAGTTGTAGTTGTATGGTAAGGAAGCAGAGCAGGTGGCCCTCAAGAACCTTTTATCTTAGTGGGACGCAGCTTCTGTTGCTGATGCGCTAACTAACGTCACCACTGAGTTCTGAGCAGGTCAGCGCATGTCTGTGCTTTAGTCAAGGCTTGGCATCGTAACCGGCCACAGCCATCCCGACGTCATTTGCTGTGCCACATCCACACTTGCCGAGACTAGCTTCGCCTAATAAAGACTAATTGCACTGCATGGGCGCCGGCAATATCAAGTATCTATGGCGTAACTTGTCGAGGTACGCGTCCTCAACCATATTTTGTGAGCTATCACAAGTATCCCTTAGTGTCCCCCTGCATACAAAGCTGTTACATTGGGAGATATCCATCATTGCGGCATGTTGTGTTATTTCCTTGAAACCCTTGCGGCGTCGTAAGCTCAAGGATATTTCGCTATCCCCCGGCTTGGCATCACACTCTAATCTCCTTCATAAGGCATAGCGTCGGCGTCAGCTGTCAAAGGTCTTTCGAGGTCATTTTTTGTTTTCCACATTTGTGTCCATTGTTTGTGTGCACGGCGTCATACTGTACAGTAGGGAGGGAGTTTGCCAAATGAGCCACGGCAGAGCCACAGATTTTATTTTTGTACTGTGGCTGGAGCACGATCTGCGATGAGAGGACAGTGCAGATCCGCGGTGCCGGTGCCGCGTGTTGCGCGTCCAGATTTTAGGACATTAACGCCGAGAGATATGACATTTGCTTTACGACGCTTTCATAGCCACGCTCAGGTAAGCTGGAAATGGGCCAGGGGCTTCCTGCCTCCTTTGTTCGTGCTTCATCTTTGACCCTAGTTCTGCCTTCTATGCACATCGGTCGTGTCTGGTCGTATTCCTCACGTGGTCTAATCTGTGGGCCCTTTAAGACGATTGGGCCAGAGCATGGATGCCAATATCCCTGGCGCCTGGAAACTACCATACCTATCGACAAACGTCTAAATGCGATTTCGGCTCATCAACCACTGAATCACTCTGCAATGTATCCCGCTCGGACAATTTCACCAGCCTGGCCAGAATATAGCGGCGTGTCGTTGGCTCTCAGCCTTCATCTTCTCTCGCCAGCTTGGTCGGCATCAGAAAGGCGAGAGATATGAGAGACCGGTTTCGCTAATATCGAGCTGTCCGCCCAACATCGACTTTGCGTAATATTACCGGAGAAGTATGAAACCATGAACTGGTTACCGTGGCCTTCGTCAATGCACTCATTACGATAACTGCCAGTAGAAGGAGAAAAAGCTGACAAATGTCAGTACAGCTACAATAACTGGTTCCGCGACTATGGCCCTTCTACAGCAAAGGAAATAACCGACTACAGTCTCCCAGCCAAGCAGGTCATGGGACTTCAAAAATGGCGTATGTTCGTTTCCCTGAAGCTCTCGTCCTCGCCTTTTCTTCAGATGAGAACAAATTAATGGAGAACCGGTTGCCGGCATTTGGCGGTGATGCTTTCCAAACACACTACAAGTACCGCCAGAAAGCGCAGCGAGTGGGAAAGCAAGCTTGCGATAGGAGCCGGCAGCAGAGTGACTGACATCGCCACAACTCATCAGTTTACATACCAACCGGTCGTATCAACAGAAACCAGTCAACCAAAGCCCGTCTGCTTGGCATCGCAGTCACAAGGTCACCATGGCGAACCTCTACCATCTCACTCTCGCGTCCAGCATGGCCAACCTGAACATGGTAGCTCAAATCTTGCTGGACTAACGTACTTGGTGGCTCGGCGTGCTTATATCGGTTTTCTCGTTTCCCTTCGGCAAATCGGGCAGTGACTGTTGGTAGTGGTTCATGCGCTCTTTAAACCTTTCATGCAAGACCTTCGCAACATATGGTGCTGCATTGCTTATATCTCTTCGCAGTCTTCCTTTCGATGGTGCATCTGCGAATGGGACTGTGATTCAATAGCCATTTAGTCGACTTGCATCACAGCGAGCATCCACACTTCGCCCAGTTTGACCACTATTTGAGAGCTTGGTGGTTGAAAGACAAGTGCACACTCCCTTCCCATAAGCATCTTGGGTTCTTCATTTCTGTGTTAGATCCTTCGATAAAGTCAAATATTAGAGCCTAAATTCTTGACCAGCCATCTCGATGTGGGGAGAATCCTTGCTTCGAGCTGGACCTCGAATCTGCGACCGACGTCGCATCAATGGTATACTTGACATCCATAAAGGGAACGCTACTCAGCATCGATGTGTCTACTCCTCAACATCTCAATTACGAGAGAAGCCTGTGATTGCCTAATGCGGGTTGGAGGCACCCAAGCCGCATTTGACGTCTAAATCTGGGGAAGAGGGGGATCTAATCGCAATCCTTATCGTATAGCGTTGGACAGCAGATAAGGAATTTCTGAGCGCAAAGTCAGTCCATGGAGAGCTTTCTCACGTTCATACTCTTCTACCACGTTATTCTAATGTTGCTTTTTGATCGTATACCCATTTTCTGCAGAGATAGAAAATTGTACCATAACTTCATAAACCAGAACGGAGAATAACCAAAACATCCGCCGTCGTTCTCACCATCGCAACTTCGACCTCGAGTCGCACAACCCCGCCCACCACATCTCAGCAGTGAATCTGCGCCCAAACAACCCAATGGTCCAAAACAAAGTTAAAGACACTCGCCGCCCGGGTAACCCAGGCTGGAAAGGCCCGTCCGTGGTCCCCAAACAACGCAAGAGAGCCGTCAACCCCCACAGCGCCGAAGGCCGCAAGCTCGCCGCCGCAAACGTAGTCCAATGGTCCCTCCCGCACGAGCTACAACAGCTCCTCCTCAACATCTTCCGCAACTCTCACGTCGACCTCCTGGCTTCCGATGATTTGGTGCCGACGCTACAAGAAATCAAGACTGCGCTGTTTGATAGGGACTTTGCGAAGGCGTTCGGGAATCAGAAATACTTGGAGGCTTATACGGCGAGATGGAGTTCCAGCAGGGCACTGTGTTATGGAAGTGCGCTTGTGAATCTGAGAGAGCATTTTGATGCGTTTAGTTTGTTTGCGCAGAGTGATATGAGTTGGAGGGAGCAGCAGAGGGCGAATAGGATGGTGGAGAGGGGGGAGGAGGAGGTTGTTCCCACGTGCCAGACACCTGCGACTAGAGTCGTGTGCATTGGTGGCGGTGCAGCCGAGGTGGTGGCATTCGGTGGTGCATTGAGGTATATGTTGAGCTCGTCGGGTGCTGCGGCGACTGAGGCGATGGAGGATAGGCCAGAGGAGTTGGATGAGGGTGCTGATGAGCAGGACGTTATGGATATGTTGGCTAGGACTACGGCGAGATTGGCTCTGCCTTCGGCGACTCCACATATTCTAGATATGCATCTCATCGATAGTGCGGAGTGGTCGAGTGTTACGGATAAGCTTACCCACGCACTGACGAGTCCGCCTGTGTTGTCGAAATACGCATCTGCAGCAGCAAGAGCAGTCGCTTCGCCGATGTTACCGCCGTCAAGTATCAGCGTCGACTTCCATCACAGAGATATTCTGGAGATGACTACGAAAGAGATTGCTGCCATCACTACTCCGCCCGACGCACCACGCCCATGCATCGTTACCCTGCTCTTCACTCTCAACGAGCTCTACACCTCTTCCATCGCCATGACCACCGCGTTAATGCTGAAGCTTACCGTATCTCTCGTCCCAGGCTCCATCCTCCTCGTGATTGATTCTCCGGGCTCTTACTCCGAAGCCGCCGTCGGCAGCACAAAAGAGAACGGAGAGGCGACGAAATACCCAATGAGCTGGCTGATGGATCACGCATTACTACCAAAAGAAATGAGTAAGAAGGAGAGGGAAGAAATGAAGAGGAACCTCAAGGACGGCGACGAGATGCCGACACCAGATTGGGAGAAACTGGTTGGTGAGGAGGCGAGATGGTTTAGGTTGAGCGAGGGGTTGCAGTACCCGATTTCATTGGAGAATATGAGGTATCAGGTGCATATCTTTAGGAAGCTATAGATGAGATTTTATAGCTACTAAGTGACGAAGAACAAGGTTTCTGTCCGCCGCTGCTGAGTTGATGGCCATCTTGAGTTAGGCGTGGCGTTTATGCCTGCGTCTCTGACCTGCAGGGATAGGCGAAGTTTCGTGTGCTTCTACTTTTCTTGGTTGCTCGAGCTGGGTATTCGGGATAGTTATTGAAGCAATCCCTCGTCTTCAGCTTCATGAGCAGATCATCCAAACCTTCCTCTATAGCCCCTATAGCCGCACAGTATCGCCTCGGCTTTCCCTTCCACATAGTACGCTCCAACCTTGACCTCAAAAATCCCAATGCCAACAGTCGCGCTTGAGTAATGGAAGTCAAGCTCCTTTTCCAGCATCAACATAGTTTTGTTATTCAACCACTTTGAGCCGACACATTGACTTTTTAGCAGTCCGGTCCAACAGTGCTCAATCAAGGTCAAGTACAGTGAGGGGACACCTCGCGCAAATGATATCGTGCATAACAAACCGGTTAACGAACACGAAGACAAATTCGACACTTTTGTGCCCGTCCTCAAGCCTGCCTCTGGAAGTACGCCATTCTGCGGCGGAAGTCGCGGGCGACGTTAACCGGTCAAAGGACTGGGGAGGACAGAACCTTTCGAGACATTGCAGTAGAGTTATCCCATCATCGCTGCAACCGACCTTGAACGGACAATGTCGTTCAATAGCCTCCCAACCGAGATTTTCCTACTCATAATCAATAAATTCGCCGGAACTTCAGATGGCCTCTAGGAGGGAAGAGCTTTCGCTCACGCTCTGCGCGCCCTCAATCTTACGTCAAGGAAGTTTCATGCATTAGCTCAACCCCTCATCACAAGGGATATTGTTTACGGCATACCATTTTACCACGCCCTTGAGAAGCGTAATGGAATATAATGTGTGGAAATCGGAGTATCTCTTTGGCGGCATCAGCAATGTCCAGGGTGTAAAGTATATTCTACAGCACCCATTTTTAGGAGTACAGCTTACGGCGGTTGAGCTGATAGGGAATGACCCTGTATTGAAACCGGATATTCTTTGTTCGGAGGAATGGATATTGGTTGAAGAGGTAGTTGCGCAACTTCGGCCGAATGCCCAAGAAGGAACGACTTGTATTAAGATTCAATGATAAAGTGTTGGGTAAATAGCACTAATTAAACCTCGTAGGTCTACAAGAAATATGGATGATGATTAAGGATACTGTAGTAAAGGTGAAAGCGGGGTTAATGAGGGCGCGGGCTGTTTCAGCACAAGCACCTCGTACCCTCAATACCCCTCGTCTCTTGCTCCTACGGCAATCGCTGAGCAATGGTCGCTGTCATCCTTGCCTACTTGTGTGCATTGGATGCAGTGTCTAAGGAACTGTCGCGAGGATGCTTGGACTGGCCTCCTTCTCACATTGCTCCCCAATAAGAAGATTCTTAGTCTCTACGAATGCCTAGCCAAGGGCTGGGAAGACGACGCTAATCACGTCGTTTAGCATATTTTTACCATAGCCGGAAGCCACAAAAGCATATGTGCTTTCGATGCAGGGGAAGCCAGATCAAACCGTGCAACGACTCCAAGACACTGCTTTCTCACCTGCAAGATCTCGAAATTAGAAAAATCAGTTGAAAACCAGGCAACGCTACAATGACGGTCACCCATCTTCGTTAATTTCTCACACTGCCCTCTCTGGAAGCCGTCAGGCTTTCATGTGGCGAGATAAAAAAAATTGGCAAAACTCTCTACCAGAAGACTTCAACCCCGGCCTCAAACTCCTATGGCTGAAAGAGGAAGTTGCGTACGGCTTTCGGAATTCATTTCTTGCACGCATTGATTAACGGTGCCCACTGCTGGAGAATTTCAGGTACGAAGCCACCGAGTTGCCTGTACTATGGAAAGGGCCCAGAGCTGAGCATGTGTCCCATCTTCCGGAGCCTGAGTACGACTTTGAGGAGCGTAGGCGATTGACAGACGGTGGAAGTTATGAGGAACGGGATCCTTGTAGCGAACTTGTGGGAATGCTGAAGGAGAAGATTAGAGCTGGTATTGCCCATGAAAATCTCGACATGAACTTGAGGATATGGAAACCGTTGCCCAGTTCTGAGCGTGAGTAGCGACATGGGAATGATACTCGCGGAGTAATGTCGAGTAAGGTACTCAGGGCTATTTGCCGAGTAATCCAACTATTTATGCACCACTTACGTGACAGATGGAGAGTGAGATAGCGACGGCACTCGACACTTCTATTTCCGACAAAAGAGGCACGAAACCCCAAGGTACACTAGAGTGATAAGGGCCGAAAGGAGGGGGGGCCGCCCAACTTGTGAATTACCTACAGCTCGGATCTGCTGTCCAAGAAAACTGGGAAGTAGCTGTAATCCGCCGCCGTGCTGTAGGGCGTTCCGCCTTTCCTTGCGTCGTCGTCTGAAGTCTTCGTGGCAACGCACATAGGCCTCATCCTTCTTCCGTCACCCTGCCTCGGCTTCCCTCTCTCTCTCTCATCGTCACCAACAACAGCAGCACGACGATTTCTGACTTCGAGGTATCCTTGGACGCCTTAACCACTTAACCACATCAATCAAGTTTAAGCATTTCGACTTTCAAGTGTCCCATTTCGGTGGCGATCACGGTTATCACGTTGTGCAATCGCGTCAAGATGGCTCGTTGCAATGTCATTCATTAAACTCCCGCAAGAGCTGTTCAACATGATCGTCAAAGAAATCAGGTACCCAAATGAGACATCGGAACCTGGCTTTCTGTGCTGCAACGATCTTTAGCGTGCCTGGAATGCGAGGGTTGCTGCACATGTTATACGTGCCCTCAGCCTCACCTGTTGGATGCTACACTATAAGTCCCCAAGACATATTCAGCAACTTCAGGAGACTGGAGAATGTACAAGTTCACCTGCGACGAGTTCGCAAGATACATGCCCGTCTTATTGAGGTATACAAGCATAGCTCAGCAATTCCGACAATACGACATTGACACTGAGATGATCTTCGGCGACAACACGTGAAACGAATCGGTCACCGGACGACAAGAAGCTTGCCAAAGATTTTGTTACCGCCCCTTGCTTGAGCCTGAACATCTATCATAAGATATGAAAAACCTGGCATCAAGACATCGCTACAGGAGACAAGTCTGCTATGGCTGCATTGTTTCATGCATTGCTCACAAAAGCTAAGAAAGCCACACTCTGCTGGTTGCCCGAGCAGTTCGGTCGTCTCTTCAAGGCAGCTAGAAATCTTCAGAAATTGTCCGCTTTAAACCTTACTGCGCAAGCAAAACCAGCCATAGGCGTCCCATTTTTGTGCTTGGAAGAGCTGAAGGTGGTTCCGAGGACGAGGATCAAGATAGTAGTGCATATCTGTTTTCTGAACTTTTGCCCTATATGACACTTCCTTCAATCAAGGTCCGAAATCTGCAAGTCGATTGCTTTGTAGAGTGGTGGAAGCCTCTGCCTGTAGGACTGGAGATTTGTATCAAACGCCTAGAACTGGCGGAGGAAGCAATGTATGCAGATTACCTCTTCAAGGCGAACTTAAGTGCATTATCAGGTTGCTCACGACTCAAATCATTTACTTACCGCTGTCGAGCGCCTTTATCGGATGGTGAGGATCCTGCGTTCATGGAAAGCCTGCTTGATGAAAACCTGTGGTTGGACCCTGACGAGCGTCAGGAAGGAAATCCCGAGTTCTATCTTTACGAAGGTCTCCAAGTTGGCGAGGAAGGGTGGAGGCAAAAATTCAGTGAAATGATAAAGGAGAGGATCCTCAACATGAAGCCACAACTGGAGGTTGAGATCAGTATAACTAAGAGATCTTTTGGCCCTCAGAATGCATTGATTACTCATGGTCTTGAATAGAAAGAGAACTGTAAAGTTTGCGAGCTGGGCACAAATTCCATAACCACGGAACGAGCCTGTTACCTGACACGACACACACACTAAAACTCCCTCTCCGAAACACTGAAGCTCTGGCTTTAAATTCCTCCTTGCCGCTCTTCTCACCCCGCCGTGCTCGCCATAATCGCCTCCACGGTCTCTGAACCCTCTGTCCCCGCAAAAAGTTTGTTGGCACTGCTGCACTCCTGGACGTTCCTTGTTAGGCAAATACATTGCCTGAACCTCGTGATGGGATCAGTCCATACAAATCCCACTTCAATGCAAGCGCCTTAATTCTTCGCCCTAAAAGGCTGCTTTGACGTATTTTTCTCTTAGCAATCTCCGACACGTCGATGCCGAGGTCCCAAATCATAGGCACACTCTGGCAGTAACACAATGCAGTGGGCGGCAAGATCGGCTATACCCAGAATTTAGGTGTCACTCTAGAAAATTCATCGAAGATAGATGGCAGTTTCTAAATTGATGGGAATTTGGGTGGCAACCCAGACATATTCGGTAATATTTCCGGACAATTCCCCCTACCGCCATGCGGCGGAGACTGATTTCCCAAACTACCACTTCCGGAAATTCGACTTCCAAAACTGCCACTTCCTGCTACTCGTGGCCTCACAAGGTAGCTAAACAGTTAGTGCTGTCAGAAGTAAATTTCATCAAAGAGTGGACATGTTTGGCGGCCGCCGATTACATTTTGATGGATGATAACCGATTAGCTATTTGAAACCTCCATAAGCATGTCATTTTCCAGTTCTTGTGGGCTTGTGACTATATACCCAGGTGCTTAATCGGTTAGCGTTTGTTGGTAGTACGAGGTTCGGCTAGAATAACGTCCATGATCTAAATCTTGAACGTAATAATCTGGGAATAAGATGGACTTCTAAGAATTGCTTAGGAAACCTGATAACGGACTGAGGAACATTTGGCAGGAAGGTTTTAGGCCTGAGTGGCAAGTTAAATATTATGAAGTTAAAAAGCGGTAGTTTTGTAAACCACACGCTGTGGGTTGGCAGTTGGGCACTTGTCGATGGTTCTTTTGCAGTGTCAAGAATCTTATCTGCGCAGATTTGGCTAAAGGTGCCTGATGGCAGCTGTTCTTATACCCGACGTGGCAAGGAGTTGTTTTTTGATAACAACCCTCTGCAGTTCTAAGTGGTTACTTCAAACGATAGCTAAGCACCCAGGTCTTCAGAGATGAACCAAAGACCCATGGAGCTCAAGTATAAATCGTGATTTTGATACATGCATGAAGCGCTGATTAAGCAGCACCCAAAAAATAGATAGAACAGAAAAATGTGTTTTCTCGTGCATCGTATTGAGTTGACTGTTGAGTTGCCTTTGAATAGGCCTCGTTTGATGGTGAGCACCACCAGCTCTTGGTAATTGATAAGCTTCTGGTAGAGCTGCTGCCATTGTTTGTGGATGTCTGTTGTCGTCGTTCTAGCCCTGGGTAGATTATGGTACGCAAGATCAAAAGAGGAAAGCAAGCGAAGAGGCTCATACTGTTCTCTTGTTGATTATTCCTTACTTAGAAAGTCCCTTCGTCTCAACCTTGGAAATGCTCATATACACATTAAGTAACAGAGTTGTCCTCAAAAACAACCTCGACCTCATGGTATCGCATCTTGCGCTTGCAGTCTGTATACTGACCGGTTGAAGTTTAGAAGTCAAGATATTGCATAGCTATATAAGCTTCAAGCTAGCTTCTAAAATTTTCAAGACAGCATCTTCCGGTATACAGGGTCGACATGGTCAGCTGGCGAGTGCGTGGCAGGTTGCGCGCGCTTTCTGGCTTCTATCTGGCAAACTCTTGATAACTTGTCGACGGCAGGTCTGAGATGTTGCCATCACCTACATTTTGTTGACGGAGTCTGAGGGCACAGGCTCGAGATAGGGTAGTTCCTAAAGAAAGCTCATAAGGTCATGCAATCGCTCTAACTAGCTTACGTGCGGTTCTGTTGTTGCTTGGATATAAGCCGATCTTATATAACGCATCAGGATGAAGTCTTGCGAGCGGTCCGCTCGTCTGTGTGCTCAAAGTGCTGCTCTTGTGAGCCGAAGTCAACGACTGGAAGGTGGTATAAGATGCTTGAAACACCAACTGTGCTCGAGATCCTCGGAAGGAAGTTTCAGACGAAAACTCAACTCATGGATGTGCGGGGCCGGGTAATTTTGCTTAAGCTTGCCATGAAAGGACTGACACCGAGAGGAATGAACTTTGCGCCATGATACCAGTAGCACAACTGTTATTAAGGACAATAGCTTGCTGTCGCATCCCTGAAGTATTGGCGGCCGGCGAATCAGCGATCGTGAGGCTCATACTGTCCTTGCGTTGTGCAAATTGCTCACTTGCTCAAATTTTCGAGGTTGCTTCTCTGGTATAGAGTCATATACATACAGTAGCAGGCCGAGGAGTTCATTTTGCGGTTGATAACGGAATATGGGTAAATAGAAAGTCGGCCGGTTAAAATGGGCCCCATAGCTTGGCTGGAACACAGGCTTTAATTTAGGCCGGCCTGAAATAAAAGCTGAGCCGGTACCGTTGAGCAGATGGCCGTCAGCTGAAGAGCCTCATCGTAGCATCTAGATGGTGGTAGGATCTTTTTAATTGCATTGTTATCAATCCTCGTCGTTGTCTCCGAATACCGTATCGAGAAATTTGAGGCTACGACAACATTGCTCCTGACCCGTTCTCCACTGAAGTTCCAAGCGTCGTCATAATAGGACCGTTAACCACAACTTCCCACTGGCCAAATGTCTTCTACCCAGGACCGCTATCCGTGCTCAGTAATCAACGTGCACAACTTATGGCCAATCCCAGCCAATGCCAGACCGTGCTTTTGACAGGCGTAGATAGTGACGTTTCACCCCACCTTGCGACCCAACATTTCGTCACTCGAAACGCTGCTCCCTCCTCACTTAAAGTTGTCAATTTTCACAACACCACCACATTCTCCCCCATACCACCACAATATACCCGTTTGCTCTTTTCAGTATACACACACAACCGCAATCATGGGCTACAACGATGTTGACTGGAAGGCAATTAACACCATCCGTACCTTGGCTGTAAGTTCTTCAAGCTTCCCAGATTACCCCGCCCTCATCGCTCGGAAGCTCTGGTTATGTCAACAACAACATGCCAGCTGCGATCAAGAACCATCGGCATGGCATCATGAAGCTCGAGACAACACGCTAATCTCACTCTCAGATCGATGCCACCTTCAAGGCCAACTCCGGCCACCCAGGTGCGCCAATGGGTATGGCTCCAGTTGCCCACGTTCTTTGCAACAGGATCATGAAGTACAACCCAAAGAACCCAAAGTGGCTCAACCGTGATAGATTTGTCCTCTCGTGAGTAACCCTATATCTTGATTTGGGTGGCATTTCGAAGGGTCAGAACTGCTACTATATAGCTGAATTGAGCCGTTCTGACGAAAGAGTGGACTTGGCCATTTTCAAGCTTCACTGGCGATCCCGGAGCTCTCGGTTTCAGCAATTTCATCGCATTTATGAACAAAACTGCAAAATTGCGGCCAAAGCAAATATTACTAATTTATATTTCAATGCTAACCAGTCTACAGCAACGGACATGGTTGCATGCTCCAATACGCCATTCTCCACTTGGCTGGCTATGGCTTGACCATGGATGACATCAAAAACTTCAGACACATCGACTCCAGAACCCCAGGTCACCCAGAGGTACACGACACCCCAGGTATCGAGGTCACCACCGGTCCTCTTGGACAAGGTTTCGGCAACGCTGTTGGCCTTGCCATTGCCGAGGCCCGGACCGCTGCCGAGTTCAACAAGCCAGGTTTTGAGCTCATCAACAACCACACTTATGTTTTCATGGGAGATGGATGCCACATGGAGGGTGTCTCCTCTGAGGCCGCTTCCCTTGCTGGTCACTTGCAATTGGGTAACTTGATCGCCATCTACGATGACAACGGAATCTCCATTGACGGAAACACCAACTGCGCTTTCACTGAGGACGTTAATAAGCGCATGGAGGCTTACGGATGGCACTGCGTTACCGTTGGCGACGGAGACAACGACCTCGAGTCCATCGAGAAGGCAATTTTAGAGTGTAAGAAGGTCACCGACAAGCCATCGATGATCAAGCTCCGCACTACCATTGGATTCGGTTCCCTCATCGAGGGTACCGGCGGTGTCCACGGTGCTCCATTGAAGCAGGATGATATTACCCAGGTCAAGAAGAAGTTTGGCTTCAACCCAGAGGAGACCTTTGCTGTCCCACAGGAGGTTTACGATCAGTATCACAAGAAGGGTGCTGAGGGCCAGAAGATGGAGCAGGAGTGGAACCAGCTCTTTGAGAAGTACTCCAAGGAGCACTCCTCCGAGGCCGCTGACTTGAAGCGTCGCCTCACCGGCAAGCTCCCAGAGGGATGGGAGAAGAAGCTTCCAGTCTACAGCCCAGACGACAAGGCTATCGCCTCCCGCAAGCTCTCCGAGACGATCCTCCAGAACATCCACGAGGTTATCCCAGAGCTGATCGGTGGATCCGCTGATTTGACCGGCTCCAACTTGACCAGATGGAAGGGGGCCAAGGACTTTCAGCCACCATCCACCGGCCTCGGTGACTGGTCTGGACGTTACATCCGCTACGGTGTCCGTGAGCACGGCATGGGTGCCATCATGAACGGTCTCGCCGCATACGGCACCATCATCCCATACGGAGGAACCTTCCTTAACTTCGTCTCCTACGCTGCCGGTGCCGTCCGTCTCTCAGCCCTCTCCCAGGTCCGCGTTATCTGGGTCGCTACCCACGACTCCATTGGACTCGGTGAGGATGGGCCAACCCATCAGCCAATCGAGACTCTCGCCCACTTCCGCGCCCTGCCAAACTGTATGGTCTGGCGCCCAGCTGACGGAAACGAGACTTCCGCCGCTTACTACGTTGCCCTTACCTCCCAGCACACCCCATCCATCATTGCCCTCTCCCGTCAGGACCTTCCACAGCTCGAGAACTCCACTCTCAAGTCTGCCATGAAGGGTGGTTACACCGTCCACCACGCCGAGAAGGCCGATGTCATCCTCGTCTCCACCGGCTCCGAGGTCGGTATCTGTGTTGATGCCGCCAAGTTCCTCAAGGAACAGGGTCTCGCCGCCAAGGTTGTCTCTATCCCATGTTTCGAGATCTTCGATGCCCAGTCCAAGGAGTACAGACTGTCTATCCTTCCAGACGGTATCCCATCCATGTCCGTTGAGGCCATGTCCACCATGGGCTGGGAGAGATACACCCACGAGCAGTTTGGCCTTAACCGCTTTGGTGCTTCCGGAGCTTATAAGGATGTTTACAAGGCAAGTTTTCCTCCGTAATCACATATCATCGTTTTGGAATATATACTAATAACCGAGTAGAAGTTCGAGTTCACCCCAGAGGGCATCGCCAAGCGCGCTAAGCTCACCGTCGACTTCTACAAGGGCGTCCAGAACCTGCGCTCCCCAATCAACCGTGCTTTCCAGCAGCTTATCTAAGTATCTTGATAATATGCTAGATTGGAGTTGGCGAGTGGTTTTTAATGATTAATGCTCTTTATATAGAAAAGTTCTGCCAACTTCGGAGAAACTTCACACTCGATAATGTTATAGTCGTATGGAATTCTTTTGTTGCAGAACAAAAGTTGAAGCTCATCGAGTAGACCACAACACATAGTCAAGGGCGGTGATGACCTGCAAGAAGCCACTGTGATCGGAAAGCCCCTAACATTGACGGTCGTTGAGGTATTGAAGTCTCGATTGACCAACACTAGAGGATAACAAGTATAAAAGGCCATAAACCTAACCAAGCTTGGGCCCTGCAGACTAAAAAGTGTATGCTTTCGTAGACATGTATGGGAACGGGCACGAAACCATTAGAAAATGGCGAGTTTCCCCTCCCAGACCACTGAAATGCTTGATAACAAGAGGTTTGAGTCGACAACTATTATCTTGCTGCCAACAGGATAGTGGAAGCTTTTCAAAGCCGCTTTGACGAATGATAGAGCGAAAGTCTGCTAGGGGCACTGCATCATATGAGCGATCTTTGGCTTTATTGTTCCTGGATAAGGTTGGGCTGCGTGGCAGAGGAGCGGGCTTTATATTGATGGTGGGACGGGGTTGGCTTGCAGTGCAACCGGTTGTGATGAGGGTGCGGGTTTATGCGAGGTAAACACTTAAGTTCGACATGTGTACGACGGCGTCTCAGCTGGGTGGAAGTGAGAGTTTAGCAAGAGAAAATAAATTAAAAGCAGACAGTTTGATGCTTTCTAGCCAGCTTCGCCTTACGCTGAAGTGAGATGTGGTGATAGCAAGTGCTCTCAATGGCAATTCTAAATCATGACATGTATAAGAGGAGCACATACCTTTACGATTCGAGGTTCAGGAATCACAAACAAATTGGTCAAACCATTGATAGCATGAGTTTTGCACACTTCGTTGGCTCGCAACTTTCCGTGGCAACGGATCTACAGCAAAGAACTAGCAATATCGTAATGGCAATCTGATGCTAATATGTTGCAGAACTGAGCCAACAATTGGACGTACGGCTAGCCCTCAAATTTTTAACATTAGAAATAAGCTTTCTCTACCTTTTCAGCGGGCATTTTGAATCTCCACAGCAGGACAGAAATCGACCTTGATCATGATGTCTGCAGGGCTTTTTATCACTCACTGAAGAGAACATTGATTAGTAGTTGACCTTTTATACTGCCTTCATCTCGAACAGTTCGTCATGCTGACTTTGTCTCCTTAACAAACAAGGCGAAGATATGGGCACTGCTGATAAACGGGGACACATGCAATGCACATGAGATGCAAAGGTATACACTACCAAGATTTTTGTCGCAAGAAAAGCTGTAAACGTCATGGACAATCGGTGCAATGCACCATAAATAAACTCCCCCTTCTCTGATTGGCGAGGTCTATATCTATCTGCATTTGGGGCAGAACAGCAGAAACGCCAAAGAACAGTCGAAGATTGTACTGCCGCATCTGTAGGCGACAAGGACGCGCATCTAAAACCATCATATCGTCCCTGCTGCATGACAAGCTCGGCATTCTCCCTTCTATTCATGGACCACAAAGGAAACCTTTGTGCTGAATGACTTCGGCAAGAGGCACAGCTAAAACAAAGCTCGGAGCAGCATGACAACGTGATTGTTACAACATGAAATATTTACTTCTCATAATAAGGTCCTTGTTCGAAAAGGACAGGTCTGTTATTCAAGGCCAACTTCGACAACAAAGGCATATGATGTTGTTCTGCTCGAGGACAAAGATCCAGCCTTCGTCCTCGAATTCAACTCTTCAGTCAGCTTTCTCAATCCAGTCTCTCAGTCAAGCCCATCAGCGACGTTTGCAGGTAAAAAATTTCTCAGCACTCTGCTTCCAACGCTTCACGACTTCCGTTAAGTCTTCCTCAGCCACCTTCTCTCGCCTTTAACCGTCGTCCCAGCTTCAGGTAAGCCCCTTTCACCCAACATGTGTATCCACATCCCCCCTGCCACACCTACCCCTCCACCTCATACACAGAACCTTGCATCCTCACTCGCACCATGGGTCGACCGGCACATGTACACTCACGCACCACTCCCAACCCCTTCCAGACCTTTTCGATCGCTACCTAACCTTCGCGGCGACTGCCAAGCGAGTTTGGATCTAGCACCTGAGAGATCAAAAGGCCGACGCGATTAGGCGATGGAACGCTGCTTGGGCGGAGAGACGACCAAGTCGGCAGAGGAGGCGGTATACTTTAGGCAAAGCCATGGTCGGCATGGCGCGGCGTCGTTTGGCTGATCGGTTGTTGTAGGGTGGTGGGCAGCGTGAAAATCAGGTTATGGTGAACATTGTGCGTTTGGAGACGAGAGGGGGTGCTGCCTAGTATGACTCTGAGGGGGAGGATTTTATTACTATGAGGGGTGAACCTCTCAGGCAGGCTGAGCAGGAGGAAGTGGTTACTGGTAGTGGAAGTATCTATGAGAGGGCGGATGAGGTGATTGATGACGAGAAGAGCGGGGATTTTGAGACTCTTTGGGGTGCTGTTGTGAGGGGGGAGTGTACAGTGGAGGAGGCTATTCGGGGGCGGCTGCCACCGGTTGGCGAGGAGACGTTAGTGGGTAGAAGGTGAGTGGTTTTGCTTTTTAAGGATTGAAGTCGATTTCAGTTGGTCTGGAAAATGTGAAAGGCTTATTATCATATTATATACTCGAACAACATCTAGTGATATGCTTTGTCATATGATGTGGTTCCGTTCTCTTTGTAAAGCCAAATCTATGCAATGCCACAAATGCAGAACATATTCCCCTTGCCGCTCGAATGCTATGAAGGTGGTGGTGTGCTGGGGTGGGGTGTTATTGAATAGCATGAGAACTACACGGCGACATGGGAGCCCCGTGCAGACGTAAAAGCCAATTGCCGAGACCAAGTAATCGAAAGCGGGAATGCAGGGTCCATCTACAACAAAGACTGTAAAAGCCAAGTGGGTTCCAAAGGCTTTCCAAACTTCCCCAGTTGGCCTTTTGCTCTCGGAGCTCACGGCCGTTAGCCTTTTGTCGACCCTGTCTCAAATTTTACGGTCCAGACGTCAGGCCTTCTTTACAAAAATGCCGGACGCGCTTAGGTGAGCTTTTACATCTCTTTTCGTGCTTTCTCCTTCCCCCTCCCCGAGCTCATTCCACACTCTTGTCCATGCCAATAGCGCTCCATTTTTAGCCTGTAAAGATGTATTCGTTTCTCGCTCTTCTTGTTTCGCACGCCTCCTGTATGCTCTCCTCTTCCACTAAATTCTTAGAACTCGTTGTCTAATTCTCCCACCACCCATTCTCTCCTCCAGTCTCCCGCCACTTGTGCCTTATATCGTTGCAACCCGCTCTTTCCATTACAACCGTGTTTCGCTCCCGCACCCTCATCTGCAGTGGCTTTCGTTGCTGACATGTATACCGGCAGCGATTCGACGCCTACATTAGATCGCTGCCCTTGTCCTCAATGGCAACGAGGCCACTTCGATCAGGCCCGGCGGTGTACTAATTTCGGACTTCCTGGCTGTCATTGGTCGCAACGCCAGTCTTCGTGGTTACGGAGAAGATTTCGACGTCGCTCTGTATCTGGGCTTCCTGTGCAGCCCTCTTCTTCTTCTGGTGCCGCCGGGTCAAGAAGTGCAGGATGCACACGAGGACGATGGCACCGGCTACGGTGGCGCCAACGATGACGCCGACTTTTTTAACATCTTGTGGAGATTTGTCAAACTTGCGCGGTGCAAGACTTTGGAGGATGCTAGTGGCAGTCGGATTGCTCAGAGGCGCCATCTTAAGAGGGTTTGGATGGAGTGAAATGGCGACGAAGACGTGCGGAGAGGATGCTACAGTTATTTGTCCTCTCCATGGCCTGGTCACCTTCCTTCGAGCGCTGATAAAGCTCCATGGGTACCTTTATCGAGCTGCTATATTGGGATGGGCTTGACGCGCATCTCCGCCCCTAGCCGCTAAGCTTTTGAAACACCTTACCCCATTAGTGTTGGCATACCTTGGCATCTAAGCCAGATATTTGATACTTCTCTGTTTTGAGCGCAAGCCCCGGAAATAAGAACGCTAAACATTACTTGGTCGTCGGGGAATCCGTCTTACCCTAAAAAAACAACAGCATTACACTGCCCCGGTGGCCAGGCTCAGGCCAGCGTTAATGAAGTTGAGCCATGCTCGAGAGACTTGTGAGAAACTGTAAGTACTCGCGTAAAGATCAGTAGGCGACTCTGTGCTTGTCCCTTGTCTTTTGGAGAGTGCCGAGGTTGCACCCTTGTGGATTCAGAATGCCCGATCTGGCAGCTCGCTAGCATGTGGAGGACGTGGAGAAGGGCGCTAGTCTCGCCCAACTACAGTAGCTTGTCAGACGCAACGCCAAGCAAAACGACACAGCCACAAGTTGGCCGTACTCCGCTACGGAGTACTCTAGGCCTTGCCCTCAATACTTCGCACCTAGCCACATCTAAGTAGCCAATACTTTGATTAATCGAAAGAATTAAAGATTTAATAGAATAGGCGCCATCCCCCATTTTCATCAAATTGCGGAGACAGCAAGCTCTCAAAGTTAATCGGTTTTCAAGACGGGCCGGTGAGCGAACTTCCTCTCAATGCACCTCAATACGATGAAGGACCACCTCCGCCGTACCGCAAGCTCGAAAGCTAACTGGTTTCTAATCCATATTAATGAACGAAGTTCCTCTTAACTCACCTCCAGCGTACGCTGAGGGCCCAATTACCCTTACCGCAACAGATACGCTACTCCTCAGTACCAAAGAAGTTTGGCAGTCTTTGATCCCGACAAGACTAGAACACGTCCAACGAACCCAAAGAGCACATGTTCCCACCCATGATGTGGGCCACCGCACGCAACAAGTAATCGACCGCACGCTCGCCCTTGAAGGATATGTATATGCACCCGAGAGAGCCACATGGCGGAAGCTGAAGATCCTGGGTATGCCCATCATTTTTGTTGGGCCCTCCGTATGCGTTATTGTACATGTTGTCGTCGTCGTTATGGATCGCTTGAGAGGCCATAATAGACAATGTCGGCCGAACTGCCGTCAGAAGTGGGGAGTTGAATAGCTTCATGTTGTGAGAACATACTCCGTGGAACATTGGGTTGGCCATTGGCCTGCTTGGCATCAGCCATTCGCACTCGGCCACAATCCATTGGCGTTTAGATAACAAGGCCTTGCGAGTCGCCGTGTATCTGTTGAAAGGCCAACGTCTTGGACACTAAACTTCGCAAAACTCAAAGTCGACCGGTTTCTCAATTCGCATCGATGAACGAACTCCCCCAAAACCCTCCTCTGCCGTACGATGAAGGACCATTACCGCCTTACAATAACACAGCTGCTAGTTTGCAGCAGGAAGGAAGCCCAACCGCCCTTGATTCAAACCGAGCAGAATATATCCACCGGCCTCAGGGAGCATATATTTCCACTCATAATGTAGAGCGTCGAATACAGCAAGCAATCAATGGCGCACTCCCTCGCAGAAGGCACTAAGAAGCCCCTCTGAGGCCCAGAGCCGCATGGCGGAAGAAAAAAATATTATGTTGAGGAACACTTGCCGCACTAATAGTTCTGCTCACTGTTGTGATAGTTGTGCTGGATCGCCTCACGTAGCCATAACACCGGTTTGTAAAACTACGCAGAAAGGGGCTAGTTAGCTTTTGTTCGTGGCAGACAAGGGTGCGTAGCACGAAACTTGCCGTGGACATGTGGCTTATGCCAAGGAGTTAGGGGAACTTTGACAACAATTATTTCCGATACGGGGGCCTTAATACGCGCCACATCCTCCTACATTTCCAAGACGTCAAACATCAGCATTCACAATTGCCAATGTCAATCGATTCAACTCGAATCTGCATCGATGAATGAACTCCCTCTCGGCCCCCCGCGGTACGATGAGGGTCCTTCGACTCCTTACCGAGAACCACTACCACGATATAACTCCTCGCAACAAGATGGAATTGAGTTAAGAGTCCTCGATCCGGATGGATCAAACGCCCAACCAACAATCACCCGAAAAAAGGAGCTATCCATACATTCCACCACGGGCCCAAGCGAGTATGGTGGAAACGCAAAGCCCTTATCTTCTCGGTGGCCATCCTCATTAGAATCACCGTAACCGCCACCCTCGCTGGCTACTTCGGCAAGAAAGACGCAAACAAGAAGAACGCTGCTAACAGAGCTGAACAAAAGGCGAGTGAAGATCTTTAGTACATCGACTTCCACGCTGAGTGGCCATATGATTTCCGGTACAACAGGTATTGGACCATCAATATTGAGCCAGTTGATGTTATATGTTCCCTGGAAGTGGTAGACGCCAAGGAAGGGGAAAGTAAGCGGGATGTTAGAGTGTTGCCCAACGGGCATGCGCACGGGGAAGGGAGTAAAGAAGCCATGCACTGGGAATTTTTTGAGGTTCTAAGAGATGCGATGAAAGCATGGGAATAGGCCGCGGCCTGGTCGTATGCGAATGCTGCGCGGGTATATCCTATTCTTATCAGAACGGTACAGTACCCTTCCGGTGGTAAGGATGGTGATCCAGGTGGCTCCACAGAGATGAACGTCAACGAACCTGGCGAAGACCATAACGGTACATATGGTGGTGTAAAAGTTGCATCGAGCTCAAGCGATGTGGGACCTGACTGGCAGTGGTTCTGGTTGCAAAACGATGGTAAGAGGTACTGGAACATCAGCAGTGTGTATAAGGGGTCGGCGGGGCAGAGATACACGCTTGGTGTAGACCTTGACGATGACTTTGAAAAGAAGAGCGAACAAGGGCATCCTGTATACTTCCCGTGCACTCCGAGGGGAGAAATCCAGGAGACGCCAGGGCAGCCGGTTTGTAATGAGACGTTGGAGGATATACCAGGACGATGGTTGAGCAACCGGACCATTGTGTCTGTGGATACACGATCCGAAGCGTTGACTCTATCGATAGACGTCGATGGCATGGCTCAAACGAAAGTAATCATGGTAGCAAGGAGTGATTCCGGGATACCCGTCATAATCATAGCGCAAAGCAAACAGCTTATTTGAACTTTGTGTCTCGGATCAAAGTCTCAATCTTTCTGACCGTCAACATTGTATACAAACTTCATTCACAACTAACCACCCTCCAAACGCAGACACGGCCTGTAAGTTCTCCTGACGGGCAACCAGACACCGTCGGAGGATTAAGCTTACGCAAAGCGCGTCAAGTTTGCAGAGAGACCGTTAAGCCGTCTGGGCGGCGCCCAACGAGGCATACTCGGCCTCATGTGCCAATAAAGTGAAGTGATATTAAAATAGGCAATTGGGCAGAGCAGATAGCGAACGCAATTGTGATATGAAATGTACTTTTTATTCTTGTGGCTATCCACACTGCTTTTATATGTGATAACTATGGAATTGCAGCTCCTGTTTTTGGAGTGGTGCCGGATGTGGCAGATCTCAGGAATGTAGATCTGGCCCCTTATACCAAGAACGTTATACGGAACCTGCCACGGTTCAGACGTTTCTCGGAATAATACTGCTTTCAACAAGTGAACAGAGTGAAGCAAAGACCGATTTCTTCATGTAGCAGAAAGCTCCATGATACAACCACCAAAACAAAGTATACTGACTCGTTGAAGCATAATGCGACGCGATGACCACTTCCATCTCCCAGCCTCCACCGCCGTACGATGAATCTCAATCCAGAGAGGCGCCCGTGACAGCGCCATCATATTCACTCAAGCACACGACCAGCAGGCCCTCTCTTTCCCACGATGTATGACCCCAGGTCTACGATCCCGATCGTCCCGACCTCGACCTCGACCTCTGAAAGAACGTTGCAGTTGCCGTCCAGCCAGTAGTGCAGTCGACGTCCCACGAGCAGCGGTTCCACGGGTCACACTCAGATACTCGCCCGGTTGTTGACCCGGAAAAAGGCGAAGGCTGGAGGCAGAAGAAAGCCGTCGGCAAACGCATCTTCGACAACCCGTGCAAAATCCTTCTGTGGCTCCTCCTTCTCCCCTGCATCCTAGGGGAATAGCCGGCGGCATCGTCGCCGGAGTAAAAAACAGGCAAAAACCGCAAAAAACACCACACAACCACCCTGCCAGCAGCATCAACGGCTTTACAGCACGAGAGTATTGGTATATCTCAATTTCTCCAGAGAAAGACCTGCCGTACTCCATAGCCGTCACGAACATCAGGGCCAAAGTATCGAACAACCAGCGGGACGTGGTTGTCAAACCGCAGAACACCACATCTCGCTCTGAAGACGAAGACACGCACTGGCAGATCTCACCCGTGTCTTCCAACGAGTTAGGATGGTGGGTCAACTTCGCCGGCGGCGCGCTCTACATGCAGCAACGCAACCTAACAACTCTCCACCTCTTCTGGCTCCTCAACCGCTCGCCCCCCCAACAGCGAGGGCGGCGTAAATGCCATCAGTCTCCGAGCTATAGACAAAGACTACCCCATACCTGGCGGCACGGGGTCACTGACGCTCGAACTCGCGCTTCCGAGTCCGAATGATGGATCCGAACACTGGTTCTGGATGGAGGCGCACGGCGACGGGGAGTGGACGATTGGGAGTGTGGGGCTGGGGCATAAAAACACCGAGGACAGAGTTGCCGTTGAATTCGATTACACGGGTGGTTATCAGCAGCAGAAATACAGGGAGAAGAAGCAGTATCAGGTTGGGTTCCGTGTTTTACGAGGTCGGAAAGTGACACGTGCTACGAGTGGGCTTATGATGTTTTTAAGGGTCCGCAGTGGCGTGGGCGCTGGGGGATTGAGTCTGTTGATAGGACGTCGACTTGAGGGAGTAAAGGCTTAATTTAATGATTGGGGCAAAGCCAGGAGCTCATTAAGAGGGATTTGCTGCCAGCGATGTTCTGCAATTCTATTCTTGTATATGAAACCCGAAGCTTGATGCCAGCTTTCTTCGAATATAGGTCTTGCGGTCGTCCCCGTTAAGATATGCGGGGAAGACATTAATGAGATAAAATCACGAGATATTCCAAAACCGATAGTCAACAAATCCGGCGATGTTGGATGATTAAGCTCAGGAGAAAATGGACAACGGTTATGAGGTGTGCTCTCGCTTAACTCGGCGCGACCATTTCTCTAGTACGTAGCTACTTATGCACATGGCGAGTAACTCCAAATGACTCAATTCGTTAACATCCTCTACCTTGCAGTTCTATTTTTCCTGCATGTCTCGCCGAATGGGCTGTCTACATTTCCCCTTGTGGGGACCAGATCTATCTCTGTTATACATCTACCCAGGCCAAGATAACATCGCCTCTAGTTAATACGGACGTGTCTCGATAGCGAATATGGCTGGATCTTCGGGGCGAAATCATGTTCGAACTGCCAAGAAAAAGCCCCCAACTCATCACTCAGCGTCTTCCTCCTCTCCCTCCTCCACCACGAGCTCCTCCTCCTCCACGGCCTCTACTCCCACCTCCCCTCGCACCACTTGAACCACCAGAACGACTCCCACCATTCCTGCCTCCCGAACCACCGCTCCCACCACCGTTTCTTCCACCTCCTCGGCTGTTGCTAGGCGTCCTTGGGTTGTCATTTCCGTTCCTCGCAGTATTCGCCCTAAATGGTGCTCTCCCCTGAGGCCCATTCCCCTGTCTATAATCCCTATCATGATCCTGCCCGTCGAACCTATAATAATCATCACCATCCTTAAAATCATCATAGGTTGGCTGACTATCAAACCCATAGTTTCCCAGATCCCTATACGTCCCACTCCCATTGTTGTTCACAGCAGCCCAATTCTGATTACTTGGCGGTGTTGGAGGTGGCTGAATTGCGTATTGTGGGAGGTTGGAAGGTGATGGTCCGGACGGAAGGGGTGGGTTGGGACGAGTAATACGGTCGGAGAGTTTCATAGATCCTTTTGAAGGTGGTTTCGGTTGATTGACTCGGGGACGGATAAATGGGCCTCGGTCATCCTCGCTTGAGTCTAAAGATATAGCCTCGTTCCTGTTACCGCCTGTGCCTTTGATCTTCATTCCCATGCCAGTGCCGTTTTGCGATCGAGATGCTGTGCCTTTAATGGCCATGCCGCCTGCGGAAGATGTGTTGGAGGTGGACATCCATCTCCTGGCCTTTTCTAGGGTCCAGGTTTGGGACGCGTATGGGACTGAACCTCGTTGGCCACGACGTAGTCCACACTCTGTGCCGAAATGCCCTGATGCCCCGCATTGGTAGCAGTCGATCAGCATTTCCTTGTCTGTCAGAGCCCTGACCTCTACACCATCAACGGTACGCACGTCGCTCTCAGCATGAAACACGATGACATTATCGGGGTTGAACGACCGCCACAGGAAATGGCAGTTGTCCTCAATATGCCTCTCGGATTCGCATATGGCGCAGATAACACCTTCTGAGACAGTCTTTGCGAGTCTTTCCGTACAATCCGCGACAAGATGGCCTTTCGCACGGCACTTCGAGCAGATGACGTTTTGTGGGCAGGCGTACTCGAAATGCTCGCCTCTTGTACCGCAAGTGTTGCACGTCAACTTGGGGCAGACGCCGGCTTGGTGTCCTGGGTCGCGGCAGACCAAACAGGTCACTTCTGACGGTGGATGGGAGAAGTAGTACGAAACTTCTTTCTCGTACTCTATGTCGCTGTTTGGGTCATAAAAGAGACCTGGAACGGGTGCGTAGTCCTCCGGTGTGACCGCCTTTTCAGGTGCGGTAAGATCAATGATAGTGCTGGTGGCGGCCGTGGTGGCGGCGTCAAGTTGTGAATCCTTGGGTTGTGCATTGGAATCTGCGTGTGGGAAGTCCTCTTGAGGCGAGTGTTCGTCTTCAGATTTCACAATGTTGATGGTCTCTGTCTGTGTTTTGGGAGTGTCTGAGACTTCATCTTCGTCAGAAGACGAAGCATCTTCCTCATCATCATCATCATCCTCATCATTTTCATCGTCATCGCCACTGCCATCGCCATCGTTTGAGACTGGCAAAGAGGTATCAACGTCTACCACATTCTCAACAGGCTGGCTGACAACGGTACCGCCATTCTTCTGCTCTTCCTTTCTGTCGTTCTGCCTCTTCTTTAGCACATTTCTCATCTGGTTTTTGATGAAGCCTCTAAAGGCCGTATCCCCAATATACTCATGCGCTTGGGCACAGATATCCTTGTCATAAAGCGGCTGCTCCTCTGCGAATTTCTTGCACACCTCTATCATCATGTCTTCGGTGACGTCCTCCAGAATATCCTTGTTAAAAGATAGAGTATTCGGAATGAAGCGATTCTGCAAGTCCCTACGTATCCAAGCTTTTATCTTTCCAGGAGCGCCTTCGCGTGGTGCATGTGCTAGCGAATATTGGATTTCAACATCTCCAAACTTAAGCTTTTGGGTGGGTGTGTAATCAGACTGTGCAACAGCTACCTCTCTTTCTTGCATCCTCTTCTTTTTGTTCTCCTTTTTCTTCTTCTCCCTCTGGGCATTCTTCTCTTTTTTGAGCCTCCTTTGCAAGTCTTGATCTTCGGCCTCCTCTTGCTCCTTGCTTTGTAATTCCGCACCTCCCCCGAAGTTGACCTCTTTCTGCGTCTCGACAACCTTGTTTGCCTTCGCTACAAGTCTACCTACTGCACCAAAGCTTGTGCGCACAACAGGCTGCACGCCCTTATTCCAGCTCATACCAGCTGCCGCCTTTGGCACATCAGTATTACCTGTCGCGGGCTCATTTTCCTTCTCAACCTCGCTCTCAATTCGTGATCTCTTGCCAGACGATTGATCATCCTCATTATTCTCCTTATCCGCCTGCTTTTTGCGCTTTCGGCTTTTGCGGGAGTTTGGATGCGGTTGATCTCCGTCTGGGCTCGATGCGGTCGAGTTGTTTTGGGAGGTTTGGTTCGAGGCACGTTTATTTCCACGTCCGACTGCCGATGTTCGCGAGTCCACGCCTTCGTCCATTGGTGAAGCCATGGTGGTTTTGGCGAGTGACGAACTCGAGTTCGTATATGTTGGGGCGCAGTTCGGTAAACGTGGTGCGCAACGCGCTGAAGCCGTTGAATTTTTGGATCGTAAAGTCGTCGCTGGCGGCTTCTTTGAGGGGTCTTGGAGCTGCAGTTTGTTCCGGTACAATGAAGTTTACTCCTCGTTGCCGTCGGAAGTATATCGAGTTGTTCAGAACAACTTCAGCGTTGTCCAAAAAGATTTATCGGCCGGTGCTATCAAGGTCCCAATGACGACGGAGGTTCGGGCGCCGTTGCGGCCGCTCGCCCAGCCAGATTGACCGCAGGGGTTCTTCCGAACACGATGCAGCAGACCCAGCCGGGGATTCCACCCATACAGAAACAGATCTCTTATACCAAACATATTATCACCAACCACACCCAGCGCTTCTTGTACAAGAAGAGACAGACTTACTACGTCTGCCATACAGCTTCTGAGCTGGCATTAAGTCCTCAGTCCACCCACACGCCACAGCGAGCTACAATCGTTCCTCATCTGGCAAGGTAAGACATCCGACCCTCATCTCCACCAAGCTCGAGAGATCCCTTTCAGGCCTACCGTCCATTGTGCTTGTCTATCTTAAGACTTTGCCCTCTTCTGAGACAGCAGCCATTCATCTTCAAAACTTCAGCAACTAATAAAGCCAACCGGTTAGCCCCTAGCCACACCACCATCCGGCCACATCTCACCTCACCCCGCGTCCCACCTCCTCTCACGATCTCAACTCAACCACCTCAACCGTTGAGCACCTCACGGCTCAAGCAGCGTGACGCACCCATCACCATTTCGTCCCAACCCGCCGCCAAACTGTCGTCTCAACTGTTACTCCCACGCACCGTCTCCTACGAGGTCGGCTCGAATCCTCCAAGTTCTGGGGTCGCATATCGCAATATGACGGACCAGAAGACTGGGAGGAGGAGACGTTCGAGCAGTTTGCTATACCAGGAGCCGCCGGAGACTGTGGAGCAGTTGAGCGACCAGGCTGCGTTGCCGAACTTGAATGCGAACTGGGTTAATGCTAAAGGTGAGTGAGGGTTCATGCTGTTGAGGTTGGAGTCAGAGACATTAGCGGCAGTTTTGAATTGCAAGAGACGGAATGCGCCGTATGCTCTGACTTTCGGCTACAATGCTCGGTGATAATTTTGTAAGAAAGAAGGCTTACCAATTAACAGGCGCCTGGACAATCCACATCGTAATCATCGCCCTCCTCAAAATCATCTTCGACATCCTGCCGGGCGTCTCCCAAGAAACTTCCTGGACGCTAACCAACATCTCCTACATGTTCGGCTCCTACCTGATGTTTCACTGGGTGCGCGGCGTGCCATTCGAGTTCAACGCAGGCGCCTATGACAACCTGAACATGTGGGAACAAATCGATAATGGGGACCAGTACACGCCCGCGAAGAAATTTTTACTGAGTGTGCCAGTGGTGCTGTTCCTGCTCAGTACCCACTATACGCATTACGATTTTGCTTATTTTACGATTAACTTTTTGGCCACGCTGGGAGTGGTGATACCGAAGTTGCCGTCGGTATGTCTCCCTATCGTCCGTTTTCCGCGTCCGTGCGTCTGCGCCCATTTTCCATGAGAGTAGTGGACTAACGCAAAAACAGAGTCACAGAATGCGCGTCGGATTATTCTCAGGAGGGCCAGAAGACCAGTAGTTATTTGAACGAGCTGCATAGCGCGCAGGTACAGGCACGCATAGGCGTTAACGCGTAATAGGAGGGTTTTTGCACTCTTCCGTCCTAGGGAGGGTAAATCGACTCCGTCTTAGGAAGGAGTAAATTGATGGAGCACAACACTGCATAATAGAATCTCGTTTAGAATATTTTAATCTCAACTACCTTGTGTCTTTTCATGCCAGTAGCACCTATCAAGCCATGGTGATCCGGAACCTGAGGCTAAGAGGCCGAAGTGTGGGCGTCACGATGTAAGTCGAAGTTCCCTTATCAGGCCCGGCTCCCCGAAAGCATCAGTGAGAAGATATAACTTTCCTTAAAACGTGATATGAGCCAACAGTCGTAGGATTGAGAAGGATAATAGTCAGCCTCGGTACTAAGCAGAACCGAGAGTCTCCGCAAAACAGCTAAAAAACGGCAGTAATTCGCGCAGAGTTGGTAGCAATTTATTATGTACCAGCGATTCAGCTAAAACACTTCACAACTAAGTGGTTTAGCGCTATTTTAACAAGTTTGAAAGCACTATTAGCTCTAACTAACCCTACAGTAGGAAGGCTAGTGCTAGTAATTAGCGGAGTGAACTCAGTACAAGGAAGGCTTAAGGCCGACACTAAGCTCATAAGTTCCCGTACTCAGGAGTCCAAAATAACCGTTGAGCCTTGACAAACGGTATAGAGAGCGCCGCTAACAACAAAAGTGAGGCTCGATGCGACAGGTTGAAAACTGGGACCGTCGAGGAAGGTACGCTCGGTAACATATTGAAATACGGCAAAAAGAGCGGTAGCTATGGTGCAAAACAAAATAACGCCTTCGCCAGCAGCGGTAAATACCGCAGTGACAAGATCGAACCCATTGATAATGTGGCACCTGCGGCCAGAGCGCCCTTATATACCGATCATGACACGTCGATATCGTGAGCCATCGACGACGTGTCTACTCCGCCTAGACTCTACTACGCATCATCACTGACGCCTCCACCCACAAATGAGGCACAACTTATAATACCACGCACGACCCGAACCCTATTATTTTCCCACCCTTCTGAACCTTTGTCCCTCTGCCGGACGAAAGAACAACCCCCAAATCACCGTCGGTATCGCTCGTTACAGACAGCATCGCAAGCATCGCCAAGTCACCATGCGTCTGACTCCAGCCAATATCGTCGCCGTCGGGCTTGTTTCAGCTTCTGTCTCCGTTGCGCAGAATAGCACGTCCATTAGCACTAGCGGGTCTAGCTCGTCGATTATCACGAGTTTCTCTGCAACCTCCACCGCCAATGGAACTGCGAAGGCGACCACCCTGCCTGATGGAACTCTCATTGCTTTTGACACTGAGAACAGTTCGACCCCGGCCTCCGACTCCAGCAGCGGCAGTATCTCAACTTTGATCGACATCTCCACTCGTGTTGATGTTCCAATCATTGCTGACGCCGTCCGGAACAGCACTGCCCCGAATAGTCCTGTGATTGTGAACGGCACTCAAGCCATCCAGGTTGCCACCCGCCCTTTGAATCCTCTCATCTCTGATTTGGTCTACAACACCACCATTGTTACGCCACAGACTATCTATGTTAGCCAGGTCAACCAGAATGTCACTCAGACCATCGAGACCCATCCGATCGGAACTGGCACTGCGACACACCCACGCATCACCGATCTCGTCTTCAACAGCAAAGAGACTCATCCAGGCTTCATCAGCGAGATCATCAATGGCACTGTCACGGTTGCCGAGCACTTCAATGCGACGACTTTGACTCGCACTCAGAACCCATTGATCACCGATCTTGCGCTCAATGCCACCGAGACCGTCTTTGTTCCGTCCCAGAACGAGACTCTTTCGAGAACCGTTGTGGCAGGTACTGAGGTTCTGACCAGAACTATTGAGCTCCCAGCAAATGGATCCACGCTCACTAGAAGTTTGAATTCATTGATCACGGATATCGCGTTCAGCACCACCATGGAGCATGGAGTGACTACCCTGGTCCCAGCAAACACGACTAGGAGCATTCATCCAAGAATCTCTGACTTGACCGAGATCGGTACTGGAACCACGACTATCGTTGTTCCAGTCACGCAGCAGCAGAATGCTACTGTCCAGACGGCCAGCCAGACTCAAGGGCTGGGCACCGGCGCCTCAACTGTCACTCAAACCCAAGGCCGAAACGCCACTGCTGTGACTCGCACTCAGAACCCATTGATCACGGATCTCTTCAGCACCACTGTCGGCCAGAACCAGACTACTGGCAGAATCACTGACTTGACTGAGGTGAAGACTGTGATCACCAACAGCAACGGCACTCCAATCACCCCGGTCCAAACAATTACCAATGCTCCATTCACCAATGGAACAGCCCAGACCATCACCGGTGAGCGCACCAACGTCCGCACTGAGACTCCCCCACAGCAGACCTTCCGCACTACCGTCATTGGTGGCACAACCATGACGAGAGCAACTGTCATCGGAGGCACCACCGTCACCCAGGCAGTCGGCACTACCAACGTTCCAGAGACTCGCGTCACTGGAGGAACGACCATGACTGGAGGAACTGTCGTTCGCGGCACCACTGTCGTCCAGACTCGCCCAGTTGCCACCACAGCGCCAGGAACTACGGTTATTGGAGGCACCACTATGACTGGCGGTACGGTTATTGGCGGAACCAATGTCAACCCACCCCAGCCACAGGGCACCACTGTTATCGGAGGTACAACTATGACTGGGGGAAGTGTCGTCGGTGGCACTACCGTCGTTCTAGACACCACTGCTGTTCCAAGAACGACTACGGCTCCAGCCCACGGGCCATTTACTACCGGCATGCCATTCGGAAACACTACTCGGGAGAACCCACAGACTTCAGTTGTGCCAGTTACCCCTGTTACCCCTATCGTTCCAGGAACCGCTGTCACCCAGCAGACTGTCAACACGCCAGTTAACACTCCGGTTACTCGCACCGGCGCTCCGTTCCAGAACACCACTGTGCCAATCGTTCCAGTCGTCCCACAGACAACTCCAGTGGTTATCCCGGGTACCACTTTGACGGCACCAACTTTCATCCCAGGTACGACTATTCCAGGCACCGCATTTCCAGCAACAACTGTCCAGAGCGGAACCGTCATTGTGCCACAGACCTTTATCAGCAGCGAGGTTACCCCAGGAACGACCATCCCAGCTGTTGTCAGCACTCCAGGTGTTCCACAAACTACCGAGGTTGTCATCACACCAACGACTGCTAACCAGAACGTCTCCATCCCAGCCACGACATTCACTTCTGGCCAAGTCGTCCCAGGAACCACCATGCCAGTTGAGGTTGTCCAGACTCCAGGTGTCACTACCCCAATTCAGGTTCCAGGTGTCGCTCAGCCAAGCGGTGGCCGTGTTGAGACTCATGTCGTTCCTGTCAACACCCCTGCGGTCCCAGTTGCACCATTTGCCAACACTACCGTCCCAGCCGTCCCACAGATTACAATAGTGCCAGGCGTCGTCCAGACACCAGTTACTATCGCCCCAGGCACGACTATGTTAGCCAGGACAGTCACCGAGGGCGTTATCGTCGTACCAGGAACCACCAACCCAGCAGGCGTTGTCACCCCACCACAGACGTTCACTCAGGGTGGGGTCATTCCAGAGACAACCATCTCGGCCAACGTTTCTACCCCAATGGTTCCGCAAACTCCAATCGTTCCAAATATCGCCGAGTCCACCTCTGGAAGGGTCGAGACACCAGTTACCAACACCCCAATCACTCCTGTTGCTACTCCACAGGTACCAGTCGCGCCATTCCAGAACGCGACTACGCCAGTTGTGCCAAGTCAGCCGGGCGTTGAAGTGGTCCCGACACCAGGTGTTCAGGTACCAGGTATTGCTCAGCCATCCGCTGGCGTCGTCGCTACCTCAGGCGTCAACACTCCAGCCGTCCCAGTTGCCACTCAGCCAGGCCAGCCAGGTGTTGAGACGTCAATCATCCCAGTGGCAACTCCGTCTGTTCAGCAGCCAGGCCAGAATACGACGACACCAATTCAGCCAGGCCAGCCAGGTGTTGAGACGTCAATCATCCCAGTGGCAACCCCGTCTGTTCAGCAGCCAGGCCAGAATACGACGACACCAATCCAGCCAGGCCAGCCAGGTATTGAGACGTCAATCATCCCAGTGGCAAC
>RCNJ01000054.1_pt1 | contig 97351 bp, 106 predicted proteins | sample 2041171 | NCBI WGS metagenome assembly RCNJ01 (sample SAMN09708213, study PRJNA481090) | feces metagenome | biome: feces | host: Pygoscelis adeliae | place: Antarctica: Rookery Lake | collected 2010-03-01 | reverse complement strand
GTGGCCGATAATCGTTGTTTGGAAGGCAATATCTTGAAGGCCGCGAGTTGGCTGTAAAAACTAATCCGTACCGCACTTCGTATCGCACTAACGAGCGAATCGTCTTAGCGCCAATCGTCTTGGCGGGCTTGTACTGTACACACTTTGCCCAACCGATGAGCAGAAAGATGATCCACTAGAGATTACTTGATAGTTACAGGTCAAATTGCATGACTATGTTTTGATCCACTCTCCTGATATGGACTACACCCCATCTAAATCCCCGCCCCATCATTCCTCCCCCAAATCTTAACCGTGCGATCATACCCCCCACTAACAATCCACTTCGCATCGCTGCTCACATCAACACTATGCACGTTCCCCGTGTGGCCCCTCAGACTCTCCACGCGGCCCCAGTCATCCGCCGAAAAGATATTAACACTCTTATCAAACCCCGCGCTCACAAAAAAGGTCCCCGATTTCTTCGGCATCTCCTCTCCTTTCTCATCCGTCCCAATCTGTCCGCCCTCACATGGCAGATCCAGTCCCTTAAACCACCTCAAATCACTCACGACACTCTTATGTGCTCCGACACCTCCAGAATACGAGACTTTCCGTATATCCCAACATTTGACCCACCCATCCCCGGACCCAGAGAGGACACGATACCCGTCCGCGCCCCAATCCAGCGCGTAAATGGGGCGGATGTGTCCATCGAGAATCATGACCGTGCGCCCCGTCCTCAGATCCCAGATCCTGCCAATAGAATCCATGCCGCCGGAGGCGAGCAGACTGCCGTCTGGGTTGAAGTTTACGGCAAACACACCTCTTGAGTGTCCTTCTTGGAGGAGTAGCTCGTTACTGGTCTCCACATCCCACAAACGCCACGATGTGTCTTCGGATGCTGATGCAAGGTATCTGCCACTGGGGTGGAATTCAACCCTGCAGACCCTTTGACTATGCCCTTCCAAAGTACTTATTGGTGTATCTTGCTCCAAGTTCCAAAGGTGTACTTTCCCTTCTGCGCCGCCGGAGGCTAAGTTTACTGAGCCGAGAGAGACGGTGCTGCCTGGTAGCGTAGCGCCAGGCGCCCACGATATGCCGCCTACGCGGTCGGTGTGTCCTCGCAACGTCTTCTTGACTTCCAACGTCGGCACCTCTAGGAGCTTGATGCCGCCTGCCCAATTACCCGCTGCTATGATCTCGCCGTTTGGCGCGAATCGTGTGATGGATACGGGACGCTCGCCGGCTATTTGGGAGCCTTGGAGTTCGAAACCTGAGAGCTTTTCTTTGACCGCCTTTCTGAATTTAACGTGCGTGCGTAGTGGTATGGTGGACTCCTGTTTCTGCACCGCCAACCGCCTCTTAGCTCGTGGAAGAGACAACTCTGCGATCTTCCTCCTCGCCTCCAACAACTCCTCACTCCCCTTCGTATAAAACTCCTCCTCAACCTCTCCATCCCCTTGTCCTTGTTCATCAACATCCCTCATCTCCTCATCACGATCCTCAGCCTCCGCATCCTCAATCTCGCCTTTGATGGCTAATAGCTCCCGTAATCTATCTCTTCTATCTCCTGGTCCCTCCCCAAATAAAGTGATTGGTTCATTTATCTTCCGTAGCTCGGCGCGGACGGCTGTGTCGTTCGTGGGCACAATTGTGCTGGCGATGCGCTTTTTGCGGTCGAGTTGTTCTAGGAAGGCTGAGGCTTGGTCGGATGCGAAAACGGTGGGCATGGTGTCCAGGTCTATCTGGCCTGCGCGCGAAGGGTGGGTGGACATGGTTGCGGTGGTGTCGCTCGTGGCGAGTACAAGTGAGGTTGTGAAGTAATTGTAATGAGGATATGGGCAAGCGTGGTCAATGAGCGTTGCTATGCAGCTCGTCACGTTAATTGGCGTTGAACTTGACGTTCGACGCGTCTCTTATTAGATGTCGTTGGTTTGGTGTTGATGGGTGATAATTCTTATCTTATCGCAGCTCTTATCTGATCTGGAGGCGCTAACTGCCAGCCGACCTTGGGACACCTCAGACCCCCCAAATTTTGGCTTCTCGCATCCCGCTGATATTGGAAGCAGCCCAAGAGCGAATCGTGGTTTGAGATGATAGAATGACAGAACGATCAAAACTATAGATAGTTCGTCCTCAGACTATGAGTCGCAGGGTTTCGGTTGTTGAGTTATAAGTGTTTAAAGAGAGAGTGTTTTTGAGATGAAATGCCACAAAGTGTTGTAGTGGCATCGCTAACATAAGCTGGTGCACCGGCCACTACATCGGTCATAGCCTTAAGTCACACGGAACAACAAAGGATGGCATTCCCAACACTCATACTTAAACGGCTCGTATACCTAGAAAAGACTCGACTGATGTTGCATTCCTGGTCGGTAAAAGCAAACCATCACAGTAAAAATAGAAAGTAAATTGACACTGGTCATGTTCTCAGGTCTCTTGAACTAGTATGTATGAATGAGGCATCAAGTATTTGTTTTTTCAGACTGAACACACCCAGGTGCGGGGCCGGCTCAACGTGTTTTTTTTCTTTTGAAGAGATCTGTTAAGTGAGTATATAGTAAAGCCTTTTTTGGACTGGACATATATTCAGATCCCAGTTTTTTCTGGACATTTTCTAAGAACAAAGTTCACAGTACAAATTCTGTGATCCTCTTCAATGGTGTTGTTGAACTCGGTCGAGACTTAATGACGTCGTTGGGGAAGTGCGTTGTGGCGGCACCTGCGGACGGCCGCTTTCAGTCCGGACCTTGGATCGACGTGGACAACAAGGTGTCAGATGTGGCAAGGCAAACCAAAGAATTCGCTGCAGCATCAGGTACGAGCGCCGAGACTATTTGACACTTTGTGACTATGATATATGTGCCCGCCTCATCGTCTCTCCTTCTCCTGCAATCTTTCAATAGACTTGGCACCTCAAAACGTACTTGCTTCTAAACTATAGCCGCTCTTTGACGAGGCTAACCAGTTGCTGCTTCTCATCCACGACTGCCTGGACTTTGGACACTCAATACTTGTCTTCCTCAACACTTCACTGTATACCTTCATAAACACATACACCTTTCACATCAGAGCTGTGCTATCATTACTGTCATTTCCACCGCACCAGCTCGACTATCACTATCCCCATACCTACTATTCATTCCAATATCTTTCCTGTAGTAGCAAGCACACCATTCCGTCTCGAGTCTAGACATCTTTAGTCCCCAAGCAGGCTGGCCACCGACGACAGTTGTGAAAAGCTTGCTGGTCAAGTCGCATCCCATTAATCTTGTCAGTGACTCCTCTCTCTAATCTGGCATAACATCTCGCTGATACTTCTTCACAGACAGCCATGGCCGCCTCCGAACACACCTACGGCCCAACATGCCTTCTTGCGCGCAATGTGGCCTTCTCAGGAGTCAAGGGCGACAACGATTGCCCACCACTCAAGACACAGTTTTTCTACTCTTCACCTCTCCCTATCGATGACCCTCTCACACCCGTCCCACCACCAAGTGGCGACGTCACGAAAGTGAAGCATCCGCCAAGGCCTTTCTCTACATACGACAACAATGCTCTCGAGGAGGCATGGCTAGGACTTAGTTCTGGTCCTTGCAAGAAGAGCCATGCAAGGCTCAGCCCAAGTCCTATCAGAGCCGCGTCCGCGTCACAGGAGGAGCAACGTGCCATTCTCATCACAGAGATTGCTGCGAAACATATCACAAAGCATAAGCACGAGGATGGTGGAGCCAAGACCAAGATCTCTTCCAAGGAAGAGGAGCTTGGACATGAGCCGCAGCCAGGAGAGGATCGGTTTCTAAACTCCGAGGTCGAACCATGCTGCAAGGATTTGGTCAAGGATGTCAAGTATGAGCAGCATAAGAAGTTGTCCGGCCGTTACTTCCGCCAAGGCAAGCAGGCCGAGGTGGAAGTGCTTCTTACTGAGATTATTGTCGAAATAAACCGCCAGACAAAAGTCAAGTCCGACAAGGGCAAGGGTAAGACGGATCAGAAGGAGGACGACAGGCACAACAAGAAAGACAAAGAGGACAAGAAGCTCGAGAAGGCAGAGAAGGAGGACGACAGGCACGACAAGAAAGACGAAGAGGACAAGAAGCTCGAGAAGGCAGAGAAGAAAATCGAGAAGGAAGAAACGAAAGTCGAGAAAGAAGAGAAAAAGGCCGAGAAGAAGGAGCGGAAGCATGCCAGGAAGCACAACCACTCTTCCCACGCTAGCGCACATGATGGCGCTATGGACTTTGAGTTTGCTCCTGGTGTCGATGATCCTGCAGATGGTGGCGGCGTCACATATGATCCGCCCAACGACGATGCATATCGTCAGCCGGCCGTTGATAATGCAGAGATTGCAAAGTTTCAAGGCGAAAACTCCAACTCTATGGTCACCGTAAGTACTGACGGTGTAAGCGGAAAACCATTCCAGCGCGTGCCTTCTCCCACTGGTAGCCCAGCTCCGCACTATGTTGTCACCGAGGCTGCTCCTTCCTCTCCCTTGGCACAGCCTGAGGTCAGCTGCGACGATCTCCTGCCAGAAAACAACGTGACTGTGCATGTTCACCGCTGCAAGGCTAAAAAGCTTTCAAAGGCTCATGTGGACATCGCAGTTGGTATCTCACGCCTGCATCTGGTCGAGCTTCCAGTTTTGCAGATGAAACCTATCTACTGGTCTCCAGTCCATGATGTGGCTGCCGTCATCCGTGGAACCTGGTTCTATAAGGATACAATGTACGCGGTTGAGCCAGCAGCCGCCAATCAGTTGGAGATGGGCTACGAAGAGCTTCGTCCTTGGTCGCAGACATGGAATGATCAGCTTACTAGTGCGCTAAACATCGGCGCTGAAGGAGAAGAGAAGATCCAGCACCGTCTTTGGCTCAAAGACGAGACTAGGCCACTCGACGACCTTCCAAAGGCACCGCCAAGCGATCAGTACTGTGCCGCAAGGTGCTTCAATGGTGAGATGGCTGCCGAGGGCACGGTGGACCTGTCTCGCTTCGATGACAAGAAGTCCACCGCCGGCATTGTCCGCAGGTATCCAAACTCCAGTGTTATCTACAGAGATTCGCACAATGCATACATTCTGAAGCCAAGTCTTCAGCCTTCCGCATATTATGGGCGCCGACCACTGGCAAAGATTTGCAAGGGCATCACAGTTGGCATCCATGTCGTCCGTGGATTTGACTGGAAGCTGTGGTACAAGAAGCATCCTGACCACAAGGCGGCATCCTCCAAAGCTCACGACGTAGAGGATTGCGTGCCGGCAACGGGCACAGCTGCAAACAAGAAACAGCCAAATTGCCATGCTTGCTCTGCCAAACAAGAACAACCGAAGGCCTCTGATCTTGTTCTCGTCATCCACGGTATCGGACAGAAGCTGTCGGAGAGAGTAGAAAGCTTCCACTTTACTCATGCCATCAACGCTTTTCGACGACAGGTCAATGTCGAGCTGTCGAATGAGAATGTGCAGAGTGTTCTTCGCCCGAACCTTGGCGGTATCATGGTCCTGCCAGTGAACTGGCGCTCCAACCTATCCTTCGAAGACGGCGGTCCAAGGAATGGAAAGGAGGACAGCCTTCCGTCGGACTTCTCGCTGAAGGACATCACGCCTGAGACTATGCCGAGCGTGCGCAATCTTATCTCGGACGTCATGCTCGACATTCCGTTCTATATGTCGCATCACAAGCCAAAGATGATTGAGGCCCTTATCTACGAGGCCAATCGCGTCTACGGCCTCTGGTGCAAGAACAACCCCCACTTCCACAAGGAGGGCCGCGTGCACCTTATCGCACATTCTCTCGGAAGCGCAATGGCTGTTGATGTTCTTTCCAAGCAGCCAACCATACCGGCGGAGCTTAACACGAAGAAGGTCCACACGAAGTTCTTCGACTTCGACACGAAGAGCTTGTTCTTTGTCGGTAGTCCTGCAGGCTTCTTCTTGCTGCTAGAAAAAGGCAAACTTGTGCCGAGAAGAGGTAGGGGAAAGCCGGGCGCTGAGAAGCATTATGACCAGGATGAGTCGATCACCGGCGAGGCTGGCACTTACGGCTGCCTGGCCGTCGACAATCTGTACAATATTATGGTAAGTCACACTGTTCCACCGCCATTTTTTCAAATCGTCTGTTAACAGTTCCCACAGCATTACAACGACCCGATCACTTACCGTCTCAATGCGACAGTCGACGCTGTGTACGCGCAGTCCCTCAAGAACGCCCAAGTTCCATCCGCAACAACCGGCTGGCTCACCTCAATCGGCCAGACCATGAAATCTATCATCCCTGGCACATCCAGCTCTCCAGCACCCAAGGTCGGAGAGGTCGCACACAAGCCATCCGTGACTCGTCTGCCGTCTCAGCTTGAGATGGAGGTGCATGACTTCACGCGGGAAGAGATCGCCGAGAGTAAGTTCTTCCTGCTCAATGACAATGGGCAGATTGACTACTTTCTAAGTAGTGGGGGGGGACCGCTGGAGATTCAGTACCTCAATATGTTGTCAGCGCATTCCAGTTACTGGACGAGTCCTGATTTCATCAGGATGTTGGTTACGGAGGTAGGGAGGGGGGTGGGGAAGGTGAATGCTTTGCCCAACATGATTGCGGTTAAGAAGACGCCGAAGGGTGCTAGGTGAAGTCGTAGATAAGTTTGGGCGAGGAGTAGATTAGATTGAGTTTGAGGTTGACTGTGAGGTTGACTGTGGCGCGCATTATACCCTAGAATAAAATTTAAATCGCTGCTTTGTCGTACAACTTCACTTCGCTTCTGTCGCGGTCGTTGCCTGCGCCAACACGGCCGTCAGCCATCATGACATCGCGATACCTTCCACCACCAACCATCCATCATCATCGACACAACCACAATCATCACATCACAACTGCTGTCACCACTGACAGCCATACTATCAACACAAGCCTTGCTATCCCGTCGCTTTCGCCATCGCAACAACGGCTACCTCCGGCCACTTCACCGGCTACTACGTCTCTGACTTCAAGTCTCCAATTATCGAGCTTTCCCCAGCCATTATAATCGTGCTCATCATCGCTATTTGCCCTTCATTTGGCCCCGGCCTCCTCGTTCATCTTCCAGAAGGCGATGGCCTACCTCAGGTAAGTGGTGTGAGGTTATCATCTCACTTTCGACATCACTGAGACGCGACAGCAACAAGACTATCGCCAACGATATCGTTGCGGCCAACGCTGGTGTCGAGATGACCGAGCGCCGCTAATTGCGGTAAGCATTTATAAACTGGTACATCACTTGAGAATCCAACAGCTAACTGGTTTCCTAATCAAGAAGAATCGATACTGTCCTCAAAACCTCTGTAAATGAATCTTACCCACAAGAATTCGTTAGTGACCCCCGCCAAGCAACAACACCAAGGATGACAGCGTCCAAGCGTGATGGATCGAACGATGAATTGCGGGGATACTAGCGCTAGTTGTGGAAGTTGAATAAACACTTTGTTGTCCTCTTGTTTCCATCTCTTTTCCTCTTCTTCAACCAACTTTGGTGAATACCACGACTGACGCACAGCAACGTCGCCATCATGTCCGCATTCACGCGCATCGGTCTCCTGGCCACCTCCCCCATCCTCCCACCCATCGAATCCGTATACTTCCTCGCCGCCTCCTTGCCCGCCTTGGTTATCGCAGAAACACAATCCTCCTGGTCCGGCCACCTCCTCCTCAAAACCCTCTCCAGCGCAGCTTTCTGCTACGGCCCAGTGAAACTGCTCCTCGATGGCGCGTCCTCTACATACTTAAAACTCATTGCTGCCGGTCTCCTCGCATCCCTAATTGGCGATATCTGCCTCGTCCCCCCGAAGGCTACTTATCACGAGGCTCCAATCGCGGGCAGGAAGCGCGAGCCGTCCACGGAGTTTAAGCTGGGAATTGTGGCGTTTGCCGTTGCGCATGGAGCGTATATTGCTGCGTTCCTCAACAACACCATTTCTATCGACCTCCCTGTCGTCTCAAGTGTTTTTGTAGGCACCATGGCGCTGGCTAAGGCGTTGGGTGTTATTTACCCACCTGCGCCCGGATACCGGGGTATCAATCTATTCGACCTTCATATCGAGGGTGAGATGAGGCCATTAGTCACCGGCTACGCTGCGATTATAAGCACGATGTTGGCGGCTGCTGCGGCCACCAGCGGACCGGCGGCCGCTGGCGCGGGAGGATGGGAGTGGCAAAGGCTTTTGGGTGCTGTCATGTTCGTGATCTCGGATTTATTTGTTGCCAAAGATGCGTTTGGTCAGGTTGCTGAGAGACCGCATGCTTGGTGGAAGTTGGCAAGTGGGTGGGGACTTTATTTTTGGGGACAGATGATTTTGGCTGGCAGCGCATATTAAGTTCGAGGGAGAGACATGTAGGTGGGTCGATGGGGATTCAAACGGTAGATACATGGTTAATCAATGGGAAGTTGTTAATTACAACCCTTTGCGCTTCACATTTGCAAGAACGTGCAAATGTCTGCTGCAGAAGGAGCAGTTGCGTCCACGTGGCTGTGGCTGCCCTCATGCAGCATACACTCGTGGAGCAGTAGCGATACAGCCACGACTCGACCTCTAATAACAACCCAGAGCAGGAAGGAACATTGTCGGCGACTAATCAGCACAGCAGGCATTCGTTAACATGTCACTTGCTTCAATCTCGACTCGGGTCCTACAACCGCTCAACTCAACCACTCTCCACCCACGACTTACAAATACCGAGAACTTCCATTCGCACTGACAGAGCACGAGATCATTCTAACCCATGATATCTGATGAACGATGTCACAAGAGCCCGAACCCCTAACTCTAGAAGAACTCCGCGCCCTAACACCCCAAGAACGTCGACAGCATCGAATCGCAAGAAACTCGGCTCCAGATCCCTCCTACGTCGCCTCAGAGCTAGAATGGCGCAACGACATAACCATCTTCCGCCTAGCTCTCAATCCTCAAATCCACCGGCATTCCCCGGACGACCACGGCTGGCCACCAGGCGAAGGCAACCGGCGCGAATACGTGCTTGACCTGCGCACTCGAGACTTCTTTGGACAGCCTATGGATTCAGCCGCTGTTGCCAGGCGGATGCCACAGCGTACCCATGCTCCCTTGCCTGAGAATGTTTCGGCGGAGGGACACGATGGCAGTGATGAGGAAGAGGAGGTCTCAGATCCAGAGGCAGAGGCGGTGGCGAGTATGGTATATACGCAATCGAGAGCAGCGGGCGCGGGGGCCAATACGGCGATGGCTGCTGCGGAGGTTGCTAAGGCACTACACAAAGCTGGGCCGGGAAATACCGAGCAGGCTGCTGCGGCGCTTAGTGGGTTTACTCCAAATCCAGGCACTCTAGCGAGAAGACTGAGGCAGGAGGCCAGATTGCCGGAGGTGAGTATGGCCCAGTTTAGGGCGATGAGCGAGGAGCAGATTAGGACGAGGTACAAGAAGTTTTTTGATGGGCCGGGAATGAGTGTTGGTGAGTGGAGAGTATTCCGATTCTACGCAAGAGATGCCCCTCTTGATGCAGGCAACGCTAACTAGCTAATTACAGAGACACTCTTCGGCCTCCTAGAAGAGACCGCCGGTGACGAAGAGAAAGCGCTTGCTCTGCACAAGGAGCAGATTATAGTGAGGTATGAGAGATTTTTTGACATCAGCCCTGGCATGCAAATTGGTAAGTAGTGACTATTCTGGGCCTGTTCAGTATAAGAAATGTTTTTTCGGCGGAGCCAAAGCTAACTACCTAATCACAGAAACGCTCTGTCTCCTACAAGAGGTCGACGGTGCCGACGCTGACGAGGAAAAATGGTTTTCTGTGCACAAGGCGCTCATCTCTGCTCTAGACACAGCTGTAGCAGAGGATAGGGACTTTCAAGAGCTCCCTGGTGATACAGAAGAAGCTCTTGCGGAGGCTAAAACACATAATAAGAAGGGTGTTCTCACTAGCGAAAACCAGGCTCCACAGAGCGACCTCGCAAGGGAGTTGGTGCAGATGCCGAAAGCAGAATTCAAGGAGCGAATAACGAACATCCTTAAAAATCAGCCTGGAGCTCTTGGTAAGTTTCACAATTCGTTGTTTGGTGGCCGCGAATGTCGAGCTTGCGAACAGCAAATACCTAACAGCTGCTGACAATTCACAAAGCGGAGGTGCAGAAGCTCATCGAGGAAGGGAACTTCAATAGCGAAACTATCTCGTCGATACTCTCGCCCTATATGAAAGGGAAAGAGGACGAAGCTTTGACCAATATTAGGATTGCTGCTGGATCTGCGGCCTTGAGTGGGGTCTCCGTACCGGCTCTGGAAAACACGTCGAGCGAGGTACTCCAACGAGCCAGGCACAAAGCCAAGCTGATAGAGTTCCGTGCTGAGTTTATTGCCCTGTCAGAGGCAGAACTGCGGCGGAGATACCATCTGCCTTTTCGGATCTGGCCGAAGATGACAAGGAGTGAGTGTCGCATATCGTAGCATGGTGCATGATTATAAGGGCATACTGACCGTTAACTAGGATATCTCTACTTTATGCTCGACACCTCTATAATTGGCTGGGATGACTATAAATTTTTGATCTTCCTCACAACACTTACGAAGCTAATCGAGGAGGCAACAAGAGGCGACGATATACCGGTAGCTGCAGAGTTTACGTTCGTCGATGAGGACGAGGTGCGGAGGAAATACAGCAACCTGTTCCAAGAATTCCCTGCTTTCACCATAGGTGAGTAGTCATATCGAGCCTCATCTTATGGTTCCGCCAAAAAGTTCACTTACCTGATGCTAATATTTACAGAAAATCTGCGTCTGACTCGTCACAATTTGGAGGGCGCAAATGTTATGCTGGCTACTAAAAACGCCGAATTCTTGACCATGACGCCACATGAAACACGAGTAAAGTATGGCAAGTTATTCAAGCTCTGGGACAAGCTCAATCGACGTAAGTTCCTAAATTCATTGGACCCTATTGCGTGGGATGACTAATAGTGGACTATTGCGCCGTTCTTTAATGCTGATCTCCATAGCGTTCTTGCACAACATCCTTGCAGACGAACACGTTGAGTGGGATGCGGGAAAGGCAGTGGCAATGGTCACAGACCTTAGAGACACCCTTGAGGCAAACGGGGCAACTGCCATCGAGGCAGGTCCGGCGGCTAGTGGGGATTTCGTGTTCGTAAAAAACGTCGAAGACGAAGGCCGGAGACCAACCACCGGCCCAAGTGCCTCTGCCTCCGATGCCATCCAACACGCTCTTGAGTCCACTGCTGAATGGCCACCATGCCAGAGTATCACAGAGCGAGCTTCTTCCGAAGCGTCAGCCGCGGCGGAATCAAAGGCTACGACATCGAGTACTGATACTCCTAGCTCCGCTCCTACAGGTTCCACTGTTTTGACGAACACAACAGGTACCTCGATAACGTCGCCTCTCACACTGGAGCCAACCAAAAGCTTGTCTCCTGGTCCGGACAACAGAAATGCAGAGACGTTGACTGGCAGCCTAAATGAGTGTTTCAATGAGCCTCCATCAGAGCCATCTGCTGCCACGAGGCAAGCCATTCTTGATAGGACCGAGACTCCTCTTCCGCCACCAACACCTGAAGTAGAGCGCATAACTTCGGACTCGACAGGTCCATCAGGAGGTCGTGGCAGAAGACGGAACTCTTCCATTGACATCGATGCCCCTCCAGCTGCTCAAGCATTTATATCGCAGCTCCTTGCATCAGGCTTGAGAGAAGTTCCAGCCAACTCGCGACCACGGCGGACTCAAGCCGATAGTGGTATGCTTGGTCGACTGCCTCCGCCAGCGCCTCCCTTTGGGTCCAAGGATCCTCAGAGAGCCACTCTTGGCCTGACCGAGACGCCGCCGCCGCCTACACCAGCTTCTGGGGCGGTAGATCCATTGGAGTCCGCCTATCGGCCACCTTTCAGAGGCAAACGTCATGCAAAAAGTGATTCTATTGATAGTGATGATATACCCGACACTTTCGAGGTCGCTCAGCTATGCCCAGCGCCTGCTCTTGTGGGCACCAATACAGCCACTCTTGCTCTACCCGAGACTCCATCTGCCCCGACACGGACAGCTGCCACCGCTAGCGTATTTGACACTGCCTCTTGGTCACCTTCTGCAGAAGAGCATCTTGCAAGAAGCCCTTCTGTTGAAGGAGAGGATATACCTGAGAGTTTTGATATTGCTGGGGCCTTGCCAGCGCCTGGCTCGGCTGGTGCCAGTAGAGCTATTCTTGATTTGACCGAGACGCCGCCTTCGGCCACAACGAGATCTGCAGCGGTTGATTTTTTGGAAGCTGCTTTTAGGCCACCAACTGCAGGACGGGGTCGTGCAAGAACCACCTCCATTCACACGGAGGATATACCTGACACACTTGACGTCGGAAACGATTTCGAAAACGATGACAATGCTTCAGAAGCTTCAAGCACTGTGGGCAAGCTTGTGAGGTCATGGGTTGCGAGAGTTGGGGCCCCTCTCAAAAATAATAAATTACCCACAATCTCTCTAGAGCCATCTATAGTAAATGCCGTATCCGACATTATGGCAACAATTCCGCCACCCCTGTCTGGCTCTGCCGTAGGGCCTGCTCCTAGGTCGCCATCAAGGGGTAGGACTCCTGTAAAGAGAGGCTCCATGGACGTAGAAGACCAGCCTCAGACTATCGAAGGGGTGAATGACTGGTTGGTGGCAAGAGGGCATAACCCGCTTAGTGAGACGTCTATAGAACGGTTTACTGAGAAGCCAAGTGGCAGTCTTAATGAGGTTGATGTACTGGCTGCTAAGCTAAAGAATGAGGTTGAAGAGTGGACTGAGGCTAATACTAGACCTAATTTCACTCAGACGCCACCGCGGTCTTCATCTGGCACTCTGGATGTCGAGCTATCGAATGCGGTCCAGATAGCACATAGCTCTGCCGATGCGGGTGGCATGGCTGGAATGTGCGAGCGAGTAAACACGTGTCTTTCGGAGAGATGTTCCAGTCTCATGCCGAAGAACCCTGCTGTGAGGAGGGAGAGAAGCTTTGAAGAGATGCAAGAACGAGCTGCTGTACTTACGGCTGCGGTCGCAGAGTATAATCGGGCTGAGGCAGCGGCACCTACGAGGTCGGCACCACCGCCTTCATCTGCTTCAGGCGCTGTCGAACCTGCGGAGTTGTCTAAACAGATATTAGGAGGTCAAACTAAGACGAGCTGGGAACTTCACAAGGAGCCGCAAAGGACTCTGGAGGAAGTGGAAGCACGTGCAGCTGCGTTGGGTGCTGCGCTTGAGGAGTCAATTAATGCAAAGGCCGCATCTGCGTCTACGAAAACCCCAGCGCAATCGTCCTCTTCCGGAGCCGTGAAGCCGGCATTGGAAGGCCAACAGAAGGAAAACCCGAAATTTTCTGATGACGATTTACCGCTTATTGTTACTGCGATAAGGGACCATCTGAAATCGAGTGGCTTAAAGGAGATACCAGCACCATCTGCCTCGGCCTTATATGATGATTTCACGCCTAGTGATTTCGCGCTTAGAAGCCGTTTGAAAACACCGGCGTTAGAGTACATCGGTGGAAATGCCGAAGGCATAACTGACGAGGACTTGTGTTTATTGGGATTGAGGAAGGTCCCTGCCGACGAGAGGGAGGAGTACCTTGGTGCCTTGGCAGCTGGTGCATCAAAGCCCGATGCAGGAAACTCTTCCTGGTGCTCTCAGGAGACTGTAGCGGCTCGTTCCAGTGCACATGCAGCCACAGAACAGAAGCTCGTAGATGAGAGACTGAAAGTTCAATTGCTCAAAGCATCCAAGCTTAAAGCTGAGGAGAGGGTGGGTGCAATGAACGCAGTGCTTGCTGAAATGGCGAGTGAGAGGAGTTTGGTTGAGGCCTTCAATGCTGGGACTACGGAAGGGACAATTGCAACACAAATAGTTGGGGAGATATACAACGGGCATGACCAGGTTGAGGGTGGTTCTTGCACACCAGGAGGTGCAGGTTCGCGTACTGCTGTGCCAAAAAAGGATAAAGGAAAGGGAAGAGAGATGGATGTGACCAAACCCGAAGACGTAGCGGGAGAGCTAATTGGGAACATGTTAAAAGGGTATGCAGAGCCTGAGCCTGGTTCTGAGAGTGGCGACTCACCGAAGAAGGATAGAGGAAAAGGAAAGGAGAAAGAGGCCGTGAAAGCGGCTACGCCTCCCAGGAAGACTTACTTTGAAAAAACCGTCGAGGGCATGTCGAAGAGTGCAGACTTGGAAACATCAGTCACCTCAGGCCTCGGTGCTTCAATTACAACCCAGGATAAGGTGACAGGCAAATATAAATTGGTTAAGAGTATGCCAGCTCAGGGGCTATCGGCCGAAGCTGTGGCGAGCCTTATGAAGGCACTTAATGGTCCGAATCCTGAGAATGTCGCTTATAGCGTGAGTGCTAAGATCAGAAGCCCTGAGCCGACAAAGAGGAAGGCGGAGAAAACCAAGGAGAAGGACGAGGGTAAACGACCTGGCAAGGTTGCTCCGGTGAATCAGAGATTGGGTGCTGCACCCAGACCGGTATCTCTAACGACGTATAAGGAGGCCGATGCTGTAGATACTGTTAGTGCGAGCAATCCAGGCCTGATAGCCGCCGAAAAGAAGCCACCCATGTCAGAGGAGGGCAAGAATAAACAGCCCGGAAAGAGCGGCATTGACGGCGCTGGTGTAGTCGAGGTATCTGGAATTCTTCTCTCTCAAGGTTTGGTGAAGGTTCTTGCTCATGCACCTTCTGGCAATGATCCGGGGTCAAAGACTGCTGGGCAAGAGTTGAGAGCCGAAGACAAGGACAAAAGGAAGGGTCCTGCAGATGCTGCAGACGAAGGTGGCTCAGCTACAATCATGAGGGCCGCAGCAATGATTGCGGACAAGCGGAAGAATGATAAGAGAAGGGCCGCAGCTTCTGCCCAGGTCGCTACAGGCAGCCAAGGCCTAGGAGGTGCACGGAGTCCTACCACTCCCCACACGGACAAAAATAAGATGCGTGGCACAAACGGTCGCGAAGGTGTTGCTCCATTCCTACCATCAGGAGCTCGTGACACTGAGACGTTGGAGAAAGCACTCACCGAAGCTGCGTCAGCATGCAACTCAAGTCTGAGAGCTGCAGAGCAAGAGTTGAACAAACCAGAGAAGGACAAAGAAATGACTGTTGCTGCTATTGCTGCTGCAGGTGAATTAACAGCAACTGTGAGAGCTGCGAAGATGATCATGGAGAAGAGAAAGAAGGACACGGAGAAGGGAAAACGTAAAGGTCCTGCTGGTGCGGATTCTGGGAGTGCAAGGTTGGGAGGTGCTCAAAAAACACCAGAGACTTCTAAGACGGATACGGGGAAAGGTTCTACCAATGAAGCCCCTGGGAGGCATGGCTTGGGTGAAGCACCAGTTCCGACAACCCAGAGAAAGGATGAAGAGAAAAGGCCTACCCGAATTGCTTGGGGGTGTCGGACCTTAGGAGATGCGAAGAGGTTATCGACTCCCACCAAGGATAAGGGCAAAGTTCCTGAGGATGCAAGTTCTGCTGGAAGTGCAAGGCTAAGAGGTGCAGTGCAAAATCCAACAACTCTGGCAAAGGATAAAGGCAAATTTCCTGCTGCATCTGCTGCTGGCAACAGTCGAACTCCTGGCTCGAGAGGCGCAGAATCAAATGCGTTGACAACGACGAAGGACAATATCGAAGCTCCTGCAACGGCAGGATTTGATCTTTATGGCCTATTCTCACCAGCTGAACTTCGTGAACAAGAGTTGATGATGAAAACACTATTTAATCAGGCTACTGCATATGGGTCTAGTCTAAGAGCGGCAACGCAAAATTCGATGACGCCCGCTCAAGCGGCTTCTGCGATTGAATTAGCTGCGACTGCGAGGGCGGCGAAGATGAACATGGAGCAGGAGACGGACTCGAAGAAGGGGACAGGTTCACCAAATAAACAGCTGACTTGGAGAAAGAGCTGTCTGAAGAAGGATATGAGGATAGGTCTTGTCGACCAAATCGACCTTGTCTTTACTAGTAGTGGATCAGGCGTGAGGGGTGCAGAGCCGGAAGTAGAGGAACTGGAGGAGGTTGGTAAAGAGGCAGCTTCTGATGCGGGACCTGCTGAACGTGGACGAAACATTTCGATTAATACGGACGAGATACCTGATACGTGGGAACTTCAAGAGGGCTCCATCCGTTTAGATACGCCAACGGCAGAAGATGATGAAGCGACACTAAGGAAGGGCGAAGTCAAGGCGCCAGTAAATATAACCCCCGTCACTCTTGCAGGATCATCAGTTAGCGTTGAAGTGACGCCTACATCACCATGCTCGGCAACTTCAGATCCTTCCACTTCGTCCCTCGGCCGACTAATGCTAGAACCTCCTTCGTCGCTGACGAAAAAGGATGGGCAACGGGGCTGGTAGGATGGCAAATCCTCCTGAGAAGGATAAGGGGAAGAATCCTGCTGGGAGTGTGAGCTTGGGAGGTGTGACGTTAAACAAGACTGAGGAAGAGAAGCGGGATGATGCGGAAACTCGTGGATGCATTTCTATTGAGACGGATGAGATACCAGACAGTTTCGAAGTTGTTAATGAGGAGATATCTTCAGATGCCGCGGTGGTTGCAGGGCGGGAGCTGGAGCCTCCAAATAAGGATAAGGTGAAGGCTGCTTTAGAACTTGCATTACAGAACCGTTTAAACCGGGGTTCTAGAAAAAAGATTCCAGCGACGCCGAAGGAGGACAAAGGCAAGGGCTCCACGAATCCAGCTCCTGGTACTCATGCAGGTTCATCTACTGCAGTTCAGGGAACACCTGTTTCGAATGCTGAGGCCTCTGAGGTAGACCCTCTGTCGGCCGCGCCTCCAACGCTACGGACCCCACGATCTGAGTAAACAAACAAGGGCGGGTATCATAAACGTGGTAAAAAGAGATGGGAAGGAGCATAGGCGGGGTCCGTCAATTTAGCAGAGCTTAAAGACCTTATAGTTAACTTAGAATTATTAAACAGCATTGACCAATGAAGGGTAGGTGGTAGCTTCGTTGTATAGGGTTACATGAATGAATGTTGGAGCTGAAGCTCAGGCACCGCACGAGGTAAGTTGCAGCTGAAATCAGGTTAGACGGGGACTGTGATTAAATTGCGAATTGATGAATTTTTTCGCTAGCTACCATCTTTCTACGCTGAATCGAAACCGGCAGTTTGGATACTTTGTTGATGGGCATCTTGAACTTGGGATATGGACTGAAATGCGCCAGGCAAAATTTTGGTTTAAATGGTTACTGCCATCAGTTCAGGGATGATTTTTCAAAATGTAACAGTTGAGTATATCCTCGGCCCTAGGGGTTAATCGGTTACAAAACAGTGTGAGCGTGAACATTCAGCATCCTGAAGTGATAGGACCTACGGAATTTGAGGATTGACATCATAACTGGCAGGTTACGATTGCAAATCTCATGTAATTTCATTTTTTAATATTTGCCTGCGTTTCTAATAACCAAAGGTAAAAAAAGCCCGGCAATCATTGGAAATTTGAAATTTGCTGACGGAAAGTTTATTGGTTGGGCAACTCTCGGAATTGGTTCCTGAAAACTTCAAGTGATTTAAGATAGTCAGGTTTTAAACCTAAACAACAATTCTGGTTTTCTATTTCCTTGCAAAAACTTAAAACCCTAACCTATTATTAGTGTTCTATTTACTAGGTGCCAACAAAGTTAATACCCTATATCTAAATAATCTTTCAATTTCCTTACAGCACTAAAGATGTTTTACATTTATTTCCGTTTATAGCCAATAATATACATTAGCTAGCATTGTCTTAGCGTTTCCAAAGTCCCCTTATTTTGCGTTGTCGCTATACTTTGATTACGTCATCATCGCACCCCTGCCAAACACTTATTTAAACACACCGCCCTCATCCTCAACAAATTCCCCCTTGAAGCACTTTGCATAGTCTTGATTCACCCGTGTTTCCGGATGCCAGGTGGCACCGCGACCGCAGGAGCTCGTGGTTCGGCCTGAGATGGGGCAGCCTACTTTCTCCATTTTTGTCAGGCGGGGCTCATTTTACTATAAGCGAGGAGGTTAACCCGGCCGCACTTACGAGGCACGCACTGTCCCTAACAGGTTGCCACGGCAACGGCGGGACAAAGCATAAGGCATAACGACGTCGTTCACGCATAAAAGTATTGACGCATATTGCAGGTTTTGGCGATGATAATAGATTACTCTGTTACTACAGCTCCTCGCATAATGTTACATATGTTACAATAAAAAAAGTGTCGCTCCTCCCCGTAAATTCCTCCCTGTGACCTGACTCCCTCGTCGTGAGATGACCCTGAAAACAACATGATTAGTCCTACGCCACCGTCATGTACATGACCATAATAGTACATAGACGTCTCCTCTCTCTACGATCTCTCAGCTGCATATCGGCGAGTTGTCTCGACACCAATAGCGTCCCACGTCGTCTTAGAGAAGAAAAGCGGACTATCAAGAATCGTCGGCCTTTCCACCATCAGCACAAGTCCACTCTCACTATCAGACAGGACAGACCTACTTCAGCATCGGCGTCCTCATCATCGGCTCCTTCGGCGTCTTCGGCACCGGCGGCGGATTCCAATCATGCGGAATGCCCAGGTTATCATTCATAATCTTCGCCCTCTTCACCATATCATGAAAACTGATATGCAACTTGCTCAACTCCTCAAAATCGTTCCAAGTGCCACCCATCAGCTCAAGAATTTTCCACGTATCATGGAGATGCTTCTGCATGCTCGAGTCGCCGTGGCAGTGTGTGCCAAGCGCCATGCAGTTGGCGTTCACCTGCCAGACACTGAGCGCCGCGTCGCGAATGCGCTGGTCGTAGGTGCCGAAGAACATGAGGTTGTCGCGCTGGTCCCAAATGATGAGGGATTGGAAGGGTTGGCCGCAGTTGAATTCGGTGAATTGAGCGCGGCCCATGCCGACCCAGCGCTCGACGTACTTGGCGGCTGTGGATACAAAAATTCTGGTCGAGTTGTATTCTTCCATGAGAAATCTGTTGGCTACCTCAGTAATGAGGAAATCCAACTGAGAATACAAGTCAGCCTGAAACTCGGTGTCGCAGGAGATCATGAAGTTGGATGGGGTCATGCTGGGACTTGGAGTGCGAGACCACAAAGGAAGGAGGCCCGCCATATCTCCACTTGTCTTCTAACCGATGTCAGCAGTTGAAGTCTGAAATGGAAGGTTAATACATACCGACTTGTGGACCTTGATCTTCATGTTGTCCCACATAGACTTAAGGAATGGCTTCTTCTCATCAAAGCTATCTCTTTGCTTTCCATCGCTGAATGAGCTCTTGGTTGGAGATGCACTGCTCGCGCGCAGATCGCTTGCGGTCTTGGATCTCTCGGCGAACCCAGCAGACTTGACAACATTCGGCTCGTCCTTTTCTTTGATAGTAATGTCAACCTTCTGGGGCTTGTTGAGGCGGTTAGGCTTCTTGAAGATGGCGTCATCCGACTTCTCGCGATCCTTCTCTGTGGACTTCCTTGCTTGGTCGGCCGAAGTGCGAGACTGTCCGTTGGGCATGTTATTCAAAGCACGCTCGTGAAAGCTTGCTTGATCGAGGTGCTCATTGATACCAGCTGGCTCCGAAGTAGTACGAGGCATCTTCATGCGTGGTGGGGCTTGTTGATCGACGCTTTTCGTGGGTCTGTGTCCAGAGCGGCTCTTCGTTGGCTTTGGCGGCGGAGGCATCTCGCTTGAAGAAGTCCTGTGATTGTCGTTGGCTTCACCGTTGCTTGTTGTCTTTGAGGATTTCTTCTCTTTCTTTGGTGAGGAATGGACACTCCTGCTTCTAGTGCTTGCGGCCTGGCTCGAGTATGCGGAACCACCAAATTCAGACTTGACCGGCGACATATAGCCAGCGTCTCGATTTCTGGCAAGAAGGACGTGGTTTGGGATCTTCTCGCCTCTGCTTTTGCGTTCGTTCTTACGTTCACTCTTTGGATGGGCAAGGCGGTATTCTTCGAGACGTGCTCTCTGGCGCTCATTCATTGGAGTCATTGGCATCATCGTCGGAACAGATGTGCTCTTCGGCAGACCCATCATGATTGCTGGCTCCGTAGGATACTCTGCGTTGGCATGCCATTTCTGGACGGTGGAGTCAGGCATCATAGCGACATTCCCCAAGCCGTCGGATTGGCTTCTTGGAAGACCACGATGTGGAGAGGAGGAGGCTTGGGTGACGGCGTTACCGTGATTGCGCTTGTGCTTCGACGGACTCCTCTCAGCCTCAAGCGAAGGTGGAACAGCGGTCGTCGGAGTGGTGCTAGCAGGAAAACAGGGGAACTTCTCGAACTCTCCTGGCATAGCTGGTGTATTGGCATAGGTTGGTGGTGGAGGCAAAGCCTTGTTCAAGGACTTCAACCACTCGACTGCGTCGATCTGTAAACCCTCGTCGCGCACGCACTCGGAGTAGTCAACCATCTTGCCACGCGCGGCAAAGAAGGCTGCACGACCCCTGGCACCTTGCTCGACTCGGCGTTGCGCGAATGTTGGAGAGGCCTTGGAGCCGACCCTTTGGGGGCTAGTCGCATCTTTGAAAACGCTGCGCACATGTTCGGCAACATAGAAAGCATGTCTATAAACAATCAGCACCTTCTACCCCTCTTTGGGGGCTCTCTTTCATACCTTGCGTCCGCGACAGCTTGCTCAATGTCGATGTCAATGGGGACAAGCGGCGTCTCTCCTGCAGCATGGGTCCTGGCATCTCTTTCTACTAGTCTGGAACAATTAGCAGAAGCTGGAATAGGGAGATAAGGTGCCTACCTCAAGTTGTTCTGAGAGATCAACTCATTGATTGAAACATAATCGTACTGCGGGCATGGGTCTCCGCGCTGCCATCCTGGTGGCTCAGGGGCGATCTGAAGGAAGCGAGCTCCTGGTGGAGGACAACCGTCAGCCTCGTCCATTGTTGAGTACAACTCGTGCAATTCTCAGCGAATGATAACTCGAGCAAGTGGATAAGAAGCGATCGTCAATGCTGCTTTGATTCCAAGTTCGAGATGGCACTTGGAGAATGCAGGTTGTTATTGCTTCATGCGCGGTTGATTGTATGGGATGGCGGGAGCTGTGTGCGTGCGGACAAAACGCGACTTATCGCCGCGGCAACCCAGCCTAACCCGATTCAGAACTATTTACACGTTCTGTCCGACCCTAATACATGCCCTCAAGCGAACCTTTTTTCCGTGATAATGCAGCCACCGATGGTAAAAGATTATCCTGCAACGACCGATTCACAGTGGGCCACGCGCTTTTGACACCTGTTGCCGTCAAATAACAATGCGCTGGACTGCGGGCCTCTTTCGCTGTCGAACGAACAAAAAGACCAGGAATGATAAGGGCATCTTGTAGCTATCTTGCAGAGACATGCCTTGTCCCGTAGACATTTCTAGATGCGTCGAAACAAAGCAACGCATGGCAGAATATGCGAAACAACCTGAGCTCAAATCACGATAACGATAGCTCTTTGAATACGCAGCCTCGGCTTCCATCTCCGAGAATCTCATTCGCATCCATACTCGTGTTATCTCGCGGAACCAGGAGGCACATCTTCGCTTTCTTCCGGTACTTCCGGCTGAGCAGGTTTCCAACGATAGTCGAGCCCGCCGTCCTTGAAGAGTTCCGCGGTGAAAGGGCCATTGAAGGCAACCATGTCAGCTGCTTTGTCCGGGGCGCCATCCTGATTGAATCTCTCCCTGAGACTGAGCTTCCTGGCCGCGGCATCTCTGAGGACCTTCTCCTCGGCGGAGTCCATCGCAAAGTTTTCGATTTCGCCCGGGAGCTGGCTGCCTCTGTCGACAAGGCCGAACTTGCGCGAGAATGCTCCATTGACTTTGGAGTCCACTGGGATCGGCGCTTCCTTGAGCACAACGTCCGACATGTCAATAAGCGGAGCTGCGGAAACCAAGCTCAAATCAGAATTTCGAAATCCTTGCCTGAGAATGTCCACGGAAGCAGACCGGCGAGAGTCATTAAGTGTCTCATTCTCTTTCTGGGCGCCTTTCTTCTGTCTCGAACGGAGCTGAAGCATAGGGTTCAAGATCACCTTGTAACATTTTGTCACGAGAGAAAGCTTCTTGGTGCCCACAGATGGAACACTCTCAGGCCACGTCTCTGGGGTCTTAAGCGGGTTCGAGTCTGAAGTCGATGGTGGTGGCGATAGGGGCGAGTACAAGGCCTCCTGAAAGTCGATTCTGTCGTCGTGCAAAATGCGTTCCTCTACCAGCTTGCCGTTGCCACGCCCGACACCTCCGCTGAAAGATATCTCGTTGAGCTTCTTTGGACTTGGGCAATAAAGCACGTTCGTCCCAGTGACAGGATTGGAGACGAAGACCGAATAGTTGATTTGCCAGCTATGCCGGTTCCGAATGCCATGGGTGTGTGAGAAAGAAGGCCTTGGAAGGTCAATTGAGCGGCCACGGGCCGTCTCAGAGGCAGGAAATCCCTCGTGGCTCCTGAGGTGCTCTCTCCATTGCGCTAAGCGTTCTGTCGGCTGAATGCACCCGACAATGATGTTACCTAGCCGTGGAGTATGCGAATTGAGCAGGTTGCTCTGGCATCGAGTTAGAGAATGCCGGCAAATCTCAGTAGGCCGATGTCATGCTAGCATGGCCAAATCTTGCCACGCCGATACATTTCGGAGTAGATTGAGTTGGAGTTGTTGCTAACCTTTCTCAGAGAATGGTCATGGGCCCAACGACGAAATGCACTGCTCTCCTCCCACGTGTTCGAAGTGTCATTGACCTCGATGAACTCGTACAACACACCAATCGACAAATCCAAGTTCTCGTCACCAAGATGGGTCCGCAGCTTCTCGACTACCATATGAATGCCATCAACATAATTGAAGTTGCGCGGAATTTTGCTACACTCGCGGACGAGAATGGATCGGCATTCTGGCGAGATGGTAAGTTTACGGCTCGTCAGGATGTTGGGACTTGCGCACTCTCTTCAGAATATCCCTGCCTGTGAGGGCCTCTACTTTGACGGCGAAGGACCGGATGGCGATTGATGTCTCGATGGCTTGCCTTCTGTCTCAGTCGGTCGAAGAGGTTCTCGGCTGGGCCTCGTGAAGGTGCTTTCGAGTCGGAGTCGGAGTCCATCGTTCAACTATGTCCTGGCTCACTTTCGCACTGACAGAAGGATGACACAAAAACCGACGAGCCCCTAGATTCAGCCAAATGCGCCTGAATTTACAAACTCCAACGACGCACTTCCAACAGTGGGATAATAAGAGTTTACAGTACAGGGTGGTCAAATTCAAATGAGGGAAAGGTAAAAGAATAAAAGAAAAAGAGGAGGATGAGGGAAATGCGCCGGTTCTTATGTGAGTCTGGATGCCGGGGTAGTGCTGTGGTTCTTTCCTCTTCGTCGTCTGTTACTCTTGCCCTTCCATGCCATGTGGTGTGCGCGGTCCGGAGTACTTATCTTCCGCTGTCAGGAGTGAAGGTCGTTCCTTCCTTGCAGACTGATATTGCGCTTGCGGTAAACGACAGCGAAATGGCCACTGGCGGGAGGCGTTCAATAGTTCGGCCTCGTTCGATCAAGATTGCTTCAGGCCATCTAGAAGCTTCTGGCCATGATGAGATATACCAATGCGGGCTCAAGAGAGCCCATCGTGGCAGAGTTCAAAGGCATGAGGCCAACATCGCCTCGTGGCGAGGACTCTCGGGTCGCGGAGCTGCCGAGATGAGCAATAAAACCAATGTAGTCAAGGGCAATATAGAACTATACTTGTCTGAGCGAAGATTGCTTAGATCGTTACTTGAGCAATATGGCGTTGACCATCTTCGATTGCATCGAACAGAGATGGCAGATGTGGATCGGGCTATGAGAACGATATCGAAATTGGAGTCTATAGGCACGGTTTAGATGCCTCAATTTCTCATGGCGCCATGGAAAGTGTATTGAAGCGTCGATTTTTTACATGGCGAGGCCTGCCGAGCCACGTGGCCGAGGTTGTATAACAGACGACCGTTGCAAAGCTTCATAAACGCAGTTACAGCGGACACCTCACTTGAGCATATTCAAAGTTGCAAGAGCAACCTCGTCGGGCGGGGTAATGGGGCTAACTCGTGGAAATTAAGAGTTACAGTGCAGTCTTCTGAAGAGTAGGCGCGCTCTATTCTTTAGGTCAGCTGTTGAGCTTCCTATATGCAATACGGAAATGACGTGGCGTTTTCTTGAAACCATATATTTTCTCTCATCATCGTTCCTGAACTACTCATCTATATAAAGCATGCGACAACCGCTCAATCAGACAAGCTTGATGGTCTTTCGGTGACGGAAGTTTGTTGTATGCAGTCGTCTCCTGTCCCCCTTCCACCTTGACCGGTTTGCTTAGTCATCCTCGTCGCCGCCATGTTGCTTGGCACTGACAGCTCACTTTTGTCCACACCCGAACTCGTTGCCGACGTCTTCTCCACACATCAATCTGCCTCTTTTGTCCGCTCCTCCACACCTTCCATCTTGTATGCTGTGCACGGATGCTGGAGTAGGTGTCTCCCATCTGCCAATTGGCTGCTTCTCCAATCTGCTTGGCCCTAACCCCCTCTTCTGGTTGGATGATGCTGTGGCTTCCCCTAGCCTCGCTGAGCACTTCCCCGCACTATCTCCGCACCCCAGCTGCCGTAGGGCACATCCGAGACCACGCCGTCGACCTTCCCCACCTCCTAAGGTCTCAAGCAGGCCCTCTTAAGCTTTTTGACGACAGAGAGACAGCTTCATTCGACATAAAAATGATGGGGAGGTCTCAAGCCGAGATCTTTGCCATGCCACATCCCGTGGTAGTCTACCGTTCGGTACATTTGCCGCGAACTACTACCTTCGAACTTGGTAATGCTAAATGTTGTTCTGGTCTCTGTTCATAAAGCCTGCCCTTTCCCAGTGATTCCCCCCCTAAACATTTATTCCGTCGTTGTCGTCGCATGTTATCAATATACTTTTCTGCTATATACCCATCCTTACTTGAGATACTCATACAACCCCTGCGCTTACACACAGCGACTACCGCCACCATGGTTTCGACCATCGAAAAATATGACATCGTCATCGTCGGCGCGGGGCCAGTCGGTCTCCTCCTCTCCACCTGCCTCGCCCGCTGGGGCTACAAAATCAAGCACATCGACAACCGCTCGGAGCCAACCAAGACCGGGCGCGCCGATGGCATCCAACCGCGTTCCCTCGACCTGCTTAAGAACATGGGTCTGAAGCCCGCAATCATGGCCCACGACCCAGCCAAGGTCTACGAGGTTGCTTTCTGGGACCCGACAAGCACGCAGAATGGCATTCGTAGGACGGGCACGTGGGCTAGTTGTCCGGGGTTTATTGATGCGAGATATCCGTTTACGACGCTGTTGCATCAGGGAATGATCGAGAGGGTTTTCATCGATGATTTGGAGAAGAATGGAGCGCATGTGCAGAGGCCGTGGACGATTACCGGGTTCAAGACTGATGAGATGACTGATCCGATCTACCCAGTTGAGGTCGACCTTGCGCATTTGGATGGGACCGCAAAGGAGACTGTGAGGGCAAAGTACCTTTTCAGTGGTGAGGGAGCGAGGTCTTTTGTGAGAGATCAGCTCAAGATTGGCATTACTCACAAGGATCCAATCGCACACGTCTGGGGTGTTATGGATGGTGTCGTGCAAACCGACTTCCCAGATATCAAGGTAAGCAGCACTCCGTACCTCCCACTCCATCATCCAACCAACCTCTAACTACCCCATAGATGAAGTGCACAATCCATTCCAAATTTGGTTCGGTCATGGTCATCCCGCGCGAAAACAACATGGTGCGCCTCTACATCCAAATCGCCTCCTCCACAGACCCAGACTTCAACCCACGCAAAACCGCAACAGAAGCCGAAGTCCAGACCGCAGCAAAGAAGATCCTGCAACCCTACACTATCACTTGGGAGCGCGTAGAATGGTTCTCCGTGTATCCAATTGGCCAAGGAATTGCTGATAAGTATACATTGGATCATAGAGTCTTTATGGGTGGTGATGCCTGCCATACGCATTCACCGAAGGCGGGGCAGGGCATGAATACCGCGTTTCTGGATGCGCAGAATCTGGCGTGGAAGATCCATCATGTTGAGAGTGGGTTTGCCGACCGTTCCATTCTCGAAACATACGAGTCCGAAAGGAAACTCGTCGCGGAAAACCTTCTCAGCTTCGACGCTAAATACGCAGCGCTGTTCTCTCAGAAGCCACCAGCATTGAAGGATGTCAAAGCCGCATCCGAAGGCGCACAGCAGGACAAGGGAGAGGAAGAGAATATCTTCATCAAGACATTCAAGGAGTCCTGCGAGTTTACTTCCGGCTACGGAGTCGCCTATAACGCAAACCCATTTAACTGGTCGTCCTCCCACCCTGTCCAAAGTCCATTCGTCCGTTCGTACCCAGAAGGCGCGAAGCTGAGAACTGGCCGTATTCTCATCAACGCCAATGTCACCAGAGTCGTAGACGCCAACGTCGTGCACCTCGAGCAGGAGATCCCACTCAACGGCTCGTATAGGATCTACGTCTTCGCCGGAAAGACTGCAACCACCAAACGTGCGTTGGCTGACTTCGCGGTCGGTATTCAGAAGAAGAACAGCTTCTACACCAGCCACCTCCGTGATGACCTTAAGAAGGTCAACTATCACGAGCGTCACAACCCAGAAAGCAAATTCTTCACCTTCTGTACTATTTTTGCGGAGAAGAGGAGTGAGGTTGAGATCTCGAGGGATGTTCCAGCCCCGTTGGCTAGGTATAGAGATCATGTCTACGCTGACGATCTTTGGGACCGTATGGTTCCTGAGGCCACGGCTTCCGCGCATGCCAAGATGGGTTTGGATGAGGAGACGGGTGGCGTTGTTGTCGTCCGTCCTGACGGTTATGTTGGAATCGTCGTTTCGTTGGCGCAGGGAAGTGGTACTGTTGATGCGCTGAACGAGTATTTTGGCACTTTCTGCACGAAGAAGCTTGGTGGTGACAGAGCGCAATTGTAAACGAAAGAAGGAAACACGTTCGAGAAAGTTGGCTTGGAAGTACTAACAGGTTGGTCATTTTGAAGCGATGGAAGCACGCATGGTTCGGAGTTCTGGATGGGATTCTGTATATTAAGCGGCTGAACACTTGCAAATTTGATTTACATAGTTCTTGGGTTTACATAATAAAGTTATTAATAACCGCTTAAGCGTGCACATTGTGATCGAATCTCACACATTGGTTACGACAGTGAAGATGCATTGTCGGGAGGCCATACATACATTTTTTAAACCTTTTTCAACTTCCCATTTATAACATATCTCAGTCAACTAGTTGTTGAATTTCCACGATGCAATGATTGGATTTTGAAATGTTAACTTCCGAAGATGGTGCCGAGGATGGGGAGACAACAGGGAGACCACGGGGAGACCACAAAGAAGCTCAATCAGGAATTGCGGCCGTTTGACTCGGCCGAAACTCAGCCACGGAGAAACATCGGGTATTTTCCACGCGGTTTGAGCACAACTGAGCTGTCAAACTCAAAGCCAGCAACGGCTGTATCTTCCCAATCTGCATACGAACTTTCTCTCGTGTTGTGCTATCATCGCAAGTGCCCTAAGACCTCTTCAAGGTCTTATTGTGCTCAAGGGGACCCCATCTGCTGTGGCCCTCCTTCTGCTCGGTCACGCGAGCACTCACAACTGACAAAGAGATGCAACGCACCTCTGAGGAAGTTCCCTTCCCACCCATCTGCGCATCATGATTAACACAGTAATCCACCACCTTCTGCCGTACCATATTCAGATCCCTTACCTCGCCCTTCATCATTTTTCATCACTTATCTAATATGGCTCCAGTTTGATGTCAACGTAGCACCGGCAAAACCGCGGCAGAACCTCGCCAACTGCCCGGCCATGACATTGTGGCGTCTGTTCGAGACAAACTTGGACATCCCAGGCTCGGGCGGTGGAGACGACAGCCAACCAGGTATAATCTAGCAACGTCAAGAGAAGCTAGATCGCGGGTATAAACGATTCTTCATTACGCGAGTTATGAGTATATATTTCACCACTTCCGTCCTTCACTTTTCCTATCTGGCATCGTGAATTCTTGGTTCAAGGACTGGTTTTGGCAGTTGACGATACCTCGTATTCTAAGAAGTCGTTCATCGATGATCATCACTAGACGTTGAAGAAAGAGCTCAGCAAAGATGACAGAGGAGAGCCCTGCCATAAACGCCATGGGACCAAATCTCGTCTCCAGTTCAGTAGATGATAGAACGGCTTCTGACGCCATCAATGAGAAATCGGCAGCTGGACAAACCCAAGAACCACCAATCACAGACCACGAGCAGGAGCGCTGGAACTCATCGACCATAAATATCCTGCGGTATATCCAATGCCTCTTCACTTTTGTAGTGCTAGGCGTGCACGATGGTTCTGTCGGCGTATGCTCCCATCTCACCCTTTTCCTCCCTCCCGTCGAATCCTGACACGCTTCAGGCCTTAATCCCCTATTTCGAGGACTACTACTCCATTAAATACACCGTCGTAGCCACCATCTTCCTCTCCCCATTCGCGGGCTACACCCTCTCCGCCGTCCTCATAAACCGCATCCACGTATCCCACGGGCAATTCGGCATCGCCGTCGCAGCGCCAATCTGCAAAATCATCGCCTATGTCGTAACCTGCGTGCACCCCCCGTGGCCCGTCATCCCAGTGATATTCATCCTGGTAGGCTTCGGCAACGGCCTCGAGGACGGCGCGTGGAATGCCTGGATCGGGGGGATGGCGAATGGGAATGAGCTTATGGGACTCCTGCATGGGGCGTATGGGCTGGGTGCTACTATCGGACCACTGATCTCTACGTCAATGATTGCGGAAAGCAAAGCGGGGTTGGGATGGTGGACGTGGTATTATGTCATGGTCGGCCTCTCCGTCATGGAGTTGATACTAGGCTTCTTCGCCTTCCGCTCCGCCAACGCCGCCTACTACCGCACCCAGCACCCTCCAGCCCCAGTAGCAGCCGGTCAAAAAGCTAAGAGCAGAACAGCAGAAGCCCTCCGCCACCCCGTCACCTACCTCGTAGCAGCCTTCCTCTTCCTCTACGTCGGCGTCGAAGTCGCCCTCGGCGGCTGGCTCGTAACCTTCATGCTGCGCCTACGTCGCGGCACCGATTTCGCCAGCGGCATGGTCGCAACGGGTTTCTGGCTAGGTATTACAATGGGTCGTGTGGTGCTGGGTTTCATTACGGGGAGGATTGGGGAGAAGATGGCGGTCACGGTTTATCTGGGCTTATGTGTGGTGCTACAGGTGCTGTTTTGGCAGATTGATAGTTTTGTGTCGTCTGCGATCTTTATTGCGTGGTTGGGGTTCTTTTTGGGACCAATGTTTCCTGCTGCTATTATGGTTGCTACGAAGCTCCTCCCTCGACGGCTTCATGTAAGCGCTATAGGTTTTGTCGCGGCTTTTGGGGGTAGTGGTGCAGCGGTATTTCCGTTTATCGTGGGAGCCATTGCCCAAAGCGAGGGTGTGTGGGTGTTGCAGCCGTTTGCGCTGGCGCTGATTGCAGGTGTGTTTATTATTTGGTGTATTCTGCCGGGAGGATTCAAGAAAAAGGGCTTGGATATTGCGCATGTGAGGATGTTGACGAAGGAGAAGGAGGCTGCGACTGCTGACGCTGATTTGCGCGCTGATGAGTCGGTTTGAGTCAATCGTCAGGAGACGTATGGATAATATGAAATGGATATACAAAGATTAGAACGCATGGTTGGCGCATATTGTTGGACATTGGACATAGCATTGGGGTGGGGTTTGGTGAGGTTATGATAAAATTGGGAAATATAATGTTAAGTTGTTGGTCCCGTCGCGTCAAAGCTCCTGCCGTGTCCTGTCCAGGTCTTGACCTCAGTCCTCAAGCCCTCGCCGCATTATCTATAGCTTTGCCAACAGTATTAGGCTATCAAGACTCGTTGGGCTAAGTATGTTTATCATTGCTTAGCTCGCTTAATACGTCGTTAGCCTCAAAAGAGACGTTGATATAGTTGGAATAGATACTGACGAGGGGAACACAGGCGTTGGGAGGGTGTCGAGGTACAGCAGAAGGTGCTGGTCGGTGTAAATGGGCTGCGGTGGCGCTTGACGAAATTGGGATCGGGGTTTGAGGGAGTTTATGAGAAGGATTCTAGGTTAAGAGTCACGGATTACGGCGTAGAGAAGACTCATTACGCTGAATCAATAACATCAAACTTGCAATAACTATGCTTCATCTAAGTTACGGAAATGCTCAAAGTTGAGCTCATATGCACGCATTACAGACTTCGTTCTCCTTCGGCTCCATCGCCGGCACAGCATCTTCAATCTCGATAGGTGCCCTCGCTTCAATCGTTCCAACCGTCCTCTTATCCTTCTCCACAACCCCAAACTCCCTCGGCTTCGGATCCTTCGTCCTTAACCACTCGCCATTAAACGCGTTAATGAGCCAGTTGGCCAATTCTGTAGATCTGTTAGCATGTGCCCAGTCAACTCGACGGTGGGGGCTGAAGAAGTGTTACTCACTGTCGTACACGATCGTGTTAGCATTATGGAAGGATATCGAGTGGTCGCTATCCGGGAACATATGGACATCGTAGTTTTCAATCCCTCCCAGGTTCAGTTTGTCAATGAGTGTGAGCGAGTTCTGAAAATGCACATTATCATCCGCCACGCCATGCATCATCAAGAACCTAACATTCTTTCCCAAACTCTCCACATCCGAGATCGTGGAATTTTCGTAGCCCGACGGATTCTGCTGCGGCGTATGCATATACCTCTCCGTATACACACTATCATAAAACCTCCAATCTGTAACGGGCGCAACTGCCATCCCATACTTAAACGTCCTCCCCGCATCGCGCTCAAGCGTTTTAAGCGTCATAAAACCGCCGTACGACCACCCCCAGATCGCCATGCGTTCCGCATCAACATATTTCTTCCCCGCCCAGATCTTCGCAGTCTCGATTTGATCGATGGATTCATAATACCCTATATTGCCCCTGATAATGACTCTGGCTTTACGCCCAATGTAGCCGGTACCTCTACCGTCGACGGTGACGACGACGTAACCCAGTGCCGCAGCAACGTAGGCTTGGAAATCAACATTAAATTTATTCTCCACTGTCTGACTCCCCGGGCCGCCATAGAGGTGGAAGAGCACGGGGTATTTCTTCTTCGGATTAAAATGAGGTGGGCGTCTCTCCACCACCTGCAGTTCAAAACCATCGATTGTGACAGTCGAGTAAATATTCGTAGGCAGGTCGTGCTTCTTCGCCATCTCGGACAACTTAGGGTTTGTCTCGATGACGCGCTCGTAAATGTGGGGGGCGGAGGGTGTGGTGATGACCTTTTGCCACGGGATGGAGGGCCCTTCATAAGATAATAAGATGTAGCCCGCGCCGGTGGAGAAAGTGCCGGAGTAGTAGCCCTCGGACTTGGCGTCTGTGACTGGTTTGAGGTCTGAGCCGTCGAGGAGGTTGACTTGGTAGATGTGTCTCTGGATCGGTGACTCCTTGGTGGCGACAAAGTAGACAATATTCTTCTTTGAATCAACCGCTGAGGGCGCGGTGACTACTTCCCACTTTCCCTTCGTGAGGTGGATGGGTGTAGATGAGTCTAGGGGGGTGAAGTAGGCGAGGTGGTCCCACCCTTCGTGGATGATGGTGTCTATGTATCCATCATTTGGGCGACCGTTTGCTGGGTCTGCTGGGATATAAGTCGTCTTCTGGGAGACCTCGAACCAGCCTCCATCGATCATGGAGACGTTGTCAGTTCGTGTGGTTTTGGCTGAGCGAGCGACAGCGTCGTACAAAACGACACGGAGAGTATCGGACTCGCGATTCGTCTCGCGCACGATGCATTTTCCGGTCGAGCCTGCCCAGACGACTTCGGTGATCAGACGGTTGTCGTCCTTGAACTCATCTGTGGTCTTGACGTCAAATACCTCTGCCTTATCGACATCGTAGAACTTCAGAGAGACGATTGGATTTGGTGCTCCGGCCTTGGGGTACTTGATATCCATGACCTCTGGATAGTTCTCCTGACCCTTAGCTGGTTTGGTGCCAGATGGTCTCTTGACAAAGTATTGGACTGGAAAGGTGGGGACCTTCGACTCATCAGTCTTGAGGAATGCAAGATATTTGCCGTCATCTGCCCACCAGCTTGCACTGTTGCCGCCAAATACTTCTTCTTCGAAGACCCAATCTGGCACTCCGTAGAAGAGGTTCGCGTTGCCGTCCGTAGTGATCTGGACAACAGTAGGCGACGAGAGCTTGCGCAAGAACATGTTGTTGTCCCTGGTGAACACAACGGCATCATTTTGTGGGCTCCAGCTGGCGAGCTGAATGCGATCGTGAGTGTTGGTCGGGTCCAACGGCTCCGCAACCTGTCTATCGACATGGTAGATCCAGTACTTGGCGTAGAACGAGTGTCTCCACTTCCTCTCGACATTGGTCGCGATGAGAACATGCTTTAGGTTCTTGCTCGGCCACACCTTTTCTGGAACATGCGTTTCACCGCTTGCTGTGAAGGTGCCGGACTTCATCAATGTGACAACATGCTCTGACCTCTTCTCTGTGGCATTGGACCCGCGTACGTCCTCCACAACGAGGTAGTCCTTGCCTGCTACACCTTGCTGGAGCAGCAGTCCGTCTTCACCTCCAGCGCCTTCTATCCAGCTTATGGCATGTCTCTGAGCACGCCATTCTCCATGCATGACCTGTGGAAGGCTAATCTTCTTTCCGCTGCCCACATTGGGAGAGTCTGGGTTATGTGGAGCATATTTTGCTGGGTGCTGGCCGAGGAATATAATGGTGGCTAATGCCCATGCGCCGACGAATATGGCGCCGAATATCCATGCCAATTTGGCGCATCCTCTGTTCTTCTTGTTGTCGTAAAGAGCTGCCTCTATATCTTCACCCTTCTCCTCGTATGGCTTCCCTTGCTGTTGCGATGTTGTGAGGGATCCAACCACGTCGTACGGTGCACGGCGCCATGACTTAGGTGTCGAGTTTGCGGCTTCGCCGAGGCGTCTCCGGTCGTCGATCTCTTCGAAGACGAGACTCGTCGTTGATGCAGAGGAGATGGAATCGGTAGATATCTTCCGAGGCTCCTCCTGCTTACTCTCGAGCAGGCCAGCGGCCTCTTCTGTCTTATCACCCATGTTTACAAACTGATTGACCTTCGGAGCTGAGAACTCGGAACTGCCAAAGCGGACTCGACGGATATCAATTAAGCCGCATCGATGCCTTCGCAAGTAATGAGTGTAGAATGTTTTGATTTGGAGGCTATATACTTCAGTACACGTGTTTATAAGCGAGTGTATGAATTGTGCCTTAAGCAATTATTGGAGGTCTTTGAGGACCAAATGCGGCTGTACCGGTTCTCGATAGGCGAGAGGTCGTACATCGAGCTTTGTCTTTCCCATGTGGCTGCGGGTACTCCCTATCTAGCGGGTTATGTGTCGTGTCGATCTGTACCGGGCACCTGCTTTTCACAGCAAAAATACGTGAACACAGAAGTACCAGGTACAGACCCACAGGACATCTAACCTGCCGGATAGGGAGAAGTTCCCTGCTTACCGCGAGGCTGAACGCCGCCAATCATCCTCGGCGAGATCTGGCCAGTGAGGCGACTTGTTAATGGGCTACTTCGCCGGTTAAGAACTTAGCTCTATGGAAGGTGCAAGGCTGAAGGCCCTTACCAATTTTTTGGGCCGCCGCCAGCCGTAGTGACGCCGGCGCTCTCGACCGCCGCCAATGACGAGCGTCCGCAGCACTTCCCCGGATTCCAGAATAGATTTTTAATGGGCGCAAAAGGTTAGATAACGGTTGTAAATACACAACACCATACACAAAATATACAACACTATCAAAGTCTACATAATACAGCGAACCAGAGATACTTCGCGCATGGTTGATGCGATTCTAGTGCACATTAATCTTCAGAACCTTCGACAGCAAGCCTAGCGGCTGCGCCAAACCCAATCTCATCGACAAGCTCACATATATACACGATGGCGTACACCACACGCCGCGCCGCGACGAAATCCATGGCCCTCCTCTCCTCCACCAAGCGATTCACACAGACTCAGGCCGGCCCTCCCGTCGTTACTCGCCGAAGCGCATTAGGCCACGGGTACCTCACCTCCTCCCCGCTGTCACACACCCCCATCCGCCTCGGGTCCTCACTACTCAAAGCGCAAGCACGCAGCTTTACCTCCTTCGTACCATCTTCATCCGAAAGCCAAGAAGGTGTGCAAGAAGCGAAGAAGGGCGGCTTCACATACGCACTAGCAGCGGCATATACAGCCAAAGACGTCCCATTCAACCCCATCCGCAACACCTCGACATTCCAACCCTCCGCTTTCGTTCCTGCAAATCCTGCAGTTCCGCATCGTAGGCTACCGCGCTCCCAACGTCCTGCAAGTGGGCAGGATGCGTATTTCATCAGCAAGCACGAGAATGCGAGTATATCATACGCCTTCGGCGTCGCGGACGGAGTAGGCGGGTGGGCCGACTCGGGTGTGGACCCCGCGGACTTCTCTCACGCGTTCTGCGAGAATATGGGTGCAGCATATTCTGGGCAGAAGGGTTCGAAATATAGTGCAAAGAGTCTGATGCAGAATGGGTATAACTCCGTGCTGGAGGATAATACGATCAAGGCTGGTGGATCAACGGCACTTGTTGCTATCGCAAGCCCAGACGGAAAGATTGAGCTGGCGAACCTGGGAGATAGCGGATTTCTGCATATCAGGACCGGCGCGATTAGGTATGCGTCCGAGGCGCAAATACACGCTTTCAATACTCCGTATCAACTGGCGGTGATCCCAGAGTCGATGCGTAAACGCCAAATGGCGTTTGGCGGTCAACAATTGGCTGATTTGCCGAGAGATAGCAACGTGACGCGGATCGAGGTTAAGGAGGGAGATGTTGTGGTTCTCGCAACCGACGGAGTTTGGGATAACCTGACTAGTTCGGACGTGCTGAAGATAGCTGGAAAGATCATGGAGGCAGCAGGAGCATGGAAGCACAACGACTCTGGGATCGAGGTCACGCCAGCACTGAAGGAGCTCACGACCGTTGAGATCGAGGATGTGAATAAGGAGGCTGTTGAGGCTGGGGAGTTTGATGGTAAAGTTGGAGGCAGACATCATGGGGAGGGGATTAAAGGGCTTCAGGGTTATTTGGCTGCTGCTATTGCGGGTGAGGCAAAGGCGGCGTCAGACAACACGAAGAGAGATGGACCGTTTGCGAGGGAGGTGCAGAAGTATTACCCTGAGGAGATGTGGAGGGGTGGAAAGGTTGATGATATTTGCGTTGTTGTTGCGATTGCGGTGGGGGAGAAATAGATAATGTGTGCATTCGCATGGTTGGAGGTGGGTGCATAGTGATGGCGACGGCGTTCTGGGTAGAAGGGTTTTAAAAGCATAGTTTGCGATCATGGTCTTTTAGAGGACAGCTTCCGTGGTATAGAGGGCATACGCGAAGATGCAAAAAGGAGTAGAGTGCATAGCTTTTCAGAGCAGATAGTGCGAATGGACAGTGTCTGCTTCTCATCTCGGCTCTATTGTGTCGAGTAACTGATGTTATCCTAACAGAGAGAACTACCTGGACAATAATCAATACAGAAACTGGAACCAAATTGTATTGGAAAAGCGAGTCAATTGGTTGATAGGTCATCTGCGACAGGAAATGGGACGTCGGACAAGCGCCGAAAAAGTTGTCGTCCTGAGCAATTGAAGCAATCTCACATCCGCCTTTCGATTTTTCTTCTGTATCACAGTTGATCACACATCAGGATTCCAGTATCAAGATGAAACTAATCTTCGCCTAAAAGTTGTTTTGCGCAGTTATGTCTTAAGTTAACAGTCTAATAATGATGTTGGCATGGCACGCTAGCACGCCATCCTACGACCTCGTCTCACCATCCAGCGACCTCGCAATCCAGCATCACACGAAACTTGGCGAGCAACATAAGAACGCTCGTCAATGGATGTATTCTAAAGAGCTATGGATGACATGATGGCCGATAAGTAACGCCAGTTTGCTTCCAGAGGCTAGCGCACCTTTGGATCCCGATTGGCAACCTGGGTTAAGCCATAAATAGCTCCCACCAAAGATGAGCGGCCAATGCGATTGACGCCATTTGAAGCACACCTCTCATCACAAATACACCATGAACTACCCTCGAAAGTGGAGTAAACAGAAGCAGTCAGTCGACAGCATCGGAGCATGAGGAGGGGTAACGAGGCAGAGGTACCAGTCTTTTCTCCGATTCGAGAGTTGAGCGACATGGGAGGATGATAGCGAGACAAGAGGTATGAAAAGTAGCTGGCAAGATGCCATTGCCGTTTACGCCGAGTCTAGTATATTCTGGCTCTGCATTCATGTGCACCACCTCTTTATCCCCCGGTGCTCTATCATTCGACCCAAGGTGACAGGACCAGACATTGTCCCTGATACTTCAATGATGCGCGTCCTGGTGATCAACCTGAGCATGCAAGCTGAACTCGAAGCACGCGATCCTGTCTTTACTTCGAGTCCGAGACCATCAAAAGCATCATTACCATTTCTTTGGCGTGTGCAGGCCACCCATGCATCGTCCACGCCATATTTAAGACGGCCAACCCTGCATGCTCTTCGCCATTCCGATATCTCTCGCACCATTCTTTAGCACACTCGGACAGCACTCTTAACTCCGTATATACTGACTGAAGCAACTATATAACTTCAACAATGTCTCCAGATCTCTCTTTTCTCCTTCTATCTTCAGTCTATCTACCACCCTCTAAGCCGAAGACACACGCAGCAAAACCACCTCCAACCCCGCCACCAAAACCTAAACAACCAACCTCAACTTGTGACAATGGCTCCATCCATCACCGGAACCGCCCCAGAGGCAATCACCAACACAGCCTCGAATATCCACGAGAAGCTTGCCTCCATCACCTTGAACAAGGACACCGCTGTCGAGGAGCAGAAGCCAGCCGCCGCAACCAGCAAGTACGTCCGCGAGCCACTCAAACTCGCCGGCGTCATCGAAGCCTGGAAGCACTTCGACGTAACACCAGTCATCGGCCGCGAGTTCGAGAACGTCGACCTGGCCGATGTTTTGAAGGCCGAGAACTCCGATGAGCTGATCAGGGATCTGGCTATCACTAGTGCGGCTCCTCCACCCCTTACCCCAGTTGAAGTATATACTAACACATCCCAGTCTCCCAGCGCGGTGTAGTCTTCTTCAGAAAGCAGGACGGCCTCACCAACGACTCCCAAAAAGAGTTGATCGACCGCCTTGGCAAGCTGGCCGGCAAGCCCTCGACTTCGGGGTTACACATCCACCCCATCATCAACGCGGCGCGCGGGGGGGTCGCAGCAACCGACGACGAAATCAGCACCATCAGTTCAACCCTCAACGCCAAGCTGTATTCCAAATCCGGCCCAAAGGACGTCAATAACCCATTTTTGGGAGTCGATGCCAAGCGCCAAGATGGGCGCGTGCAGTGGCACTCTGATATCACTTTTGAGCCTATTCCGTCTGATTATACTATCCTGAGATTGACGCAGTTGCCGAAGACTGGCGGTGATACGCTCTGGGGATCGGGTTATGAGTTGTATGATCGGATCAGTGAACCTTATCAACGCTTCCTAGAGGGCTTGACGGCTACGTACGCACAGCCTGGATTCAACGATGCTGCAAAGCGTAATGGGTTTGAGATCTACGCGGGCGTTCGTGGTGCCCCAGAGAATGTCGGCACAGAACTGTCTGCCGTCCACCCAGTGGTCCGCACAAACCCTGTCACAGGTTGGAAGTCCATCTTCGCCGTCGGCGTCCACTGCCAGTCCATCAACGACCTTACTTGTCTTGAGTCCAGAGCGTTGCTGGACTGGTTCACCAACCTGCTTATCGGCAACCATGATCTGCAGGTTAGATATAGGTGGCAGAACGTTAATGATGTTGCGATCTGGGATAACAGATCTGTTTACCATGCTGCCACGCCGGATATCTATGATGAGGAACTGGGGGATAGGACGGGTAGCAGAGCTGTGAGTCTTGGGGAGAGGCCATATTTTGACCCACGGAGCGTTAGCAGGAGGGAGTGGTTGGCTGAGCAGAAGGCGGAGCTGGCGTCGGCTTAGATGGGAGTGGTTGAGTGGGTATATCACTAGGTAGTCTTAATATCATATGACTTTCGAAGTCACCTGTAATGTTACCTATCGTATTTGACGAATCCGCGCTTGCTATCATTACCGTTGAGGACCAAGCCGCGCAGACGTGGATTTTGCTTCGATGTCGCCCGTGTACAGCCACTCAACAACGAAGCTGAAAGATCCGGGTTCAAGACGAGCAAGGCACTCCAAATATTAGTCATTGTACTCTCCCTGGACGAGGAAGGTATCCTTGAAAAAGCCAGACTGCTCCAAGAGGCGCTTGTGAATGGTGAAAGGCACATGATCCGGTCCGACTTTCACTTTGATAGTCTCGTCGCTTAAGCTTGCCCTGTGAGGTATTAGTAGACGCATACACTCTTCCGCTATATAACTTACGTGAAGCTTGATCCTCTAGCAATGCTAGCCGCAGGTGTGGTCGTCTTCACAACTCGGCCGCGTTGGTCAACTCTTCTAGACAGTCCGGATCCCTCATCCACTTCCCACTTAACCACAAGTTCATGCTTGATTGATGCCGAGCGTCAGGGAATCATCGTAGTGGTGCGGAAGAGGGATTTGTCCTGGAAGGACGGAAGATGGATGTCAAGAGTTCTGAAGCTCGAAAGCGCCTTGATGCAAGTAATCTAGTGCCACGTCGATAGCCATCGTTCTCATTTCAGGTCGCGAGGGTAAGATTGGCGAAACAGGATTTCCTTGGTGGATTGAGTTGTGGTCTGGAAGCCCGAGTCGAAGGTCTAACATGTGGTGGATGACCACAGCTGTCTGGCAGACTAGACGGGACCCGTCCGCGTTGGCCCCGAGACAAACCACTCCGAACTCCGAGTCCCCACAAATCCCCATGATAATTTCTTAAAAACATCGTATATTATAGCACTTAGAATGCTGGCAGATTCGTCAATAATACCATGGGAAAACTAGCATTACAATACTACCATTTCACTTCTCGGACTCACTGGTGCTACGACACTCTAATCATCCAATCAGCGGGAAGCAATATTATTTATAGTGTTATTTTTTATTTACTACATAGAAACGTAGTTAATATGATGATTCGATCACAAAGTAGCTTGATATCAGCGACAAGTGATCTCCTAATGCCCTCCGCGCCTTTTTATATTGCATACCAGCCAGCCAATTCCTTACGCTACTCACAGTTTCGTGATGTTCTCCCTAGTATCACTTAATCTTCTCGGCTGTGCTGGTGATCCTCCACCTCCATCACTACTCGCTCCCGGACTTCCACCACTGTTTCCATTTCCTCCACCGACAGTGCCGGTACCACCAAGTCCTGGCCTTCTCTCCTGCAATCTCAAATTCATCAACCACCTGACATGACATGCGATAACGCTCTGTGCACTCCTCATCTCGGCCAACTGTTCCTTGATCGGAATCGTCTCGTTGAATAGCATCACCGTTTGCTTGCCTTCTAACTCCGTCATGCCAACGGAGAGCTGGTCGACTCTACGCTCTTGCGTCTCAAGTAATGAGAGCAGGTACTGATCTCTCGAATCATAAGGCGCCGGTGCCTCAACAGGAGAGTGCGCCGACGAATGCGCAGCAAGCTGGCTATCAGGAATATTATTCAGATCAAGCAGCTCATCCGAGTACGACGGCGCATTCTTATACGACTCAAGAAAGCGAATCCTCCGATCCTTCGCCTTATCCTTCTCCGTCAACGCCTTAACCTCATCTCTCAGATCCGTAATCGTGTGCTGCAGCTTGTCAACAATCGGTCCCATAATCTTCAACGCACACTCCGGCGCATGCATATGCAGATCTCTCCTCTTCGCGTTATGCTCGCAGCCGTATATGTGCCATTTGCATGCGGCCTCCACCTCAGGGCATTCCTTTTCGTGCTGTCCGCTTTGTATCCGCAGGATCTCGACGCCGCATTCCTCGCAGTTGCTTATGCGCTGCGTGCAGCTCTTTGCGCGGTGGGCTTCCATATCCATTTCGAACAAGCTCTCATGGCAATCTGGACATGTTGCGAGCCAGTGTAGGCATCCTTTCTCGATATCCTTCCTCGGTACCTTCTTGTCGCAAATCTCTTCTGGGCATTCGACGAGAGCGTATCCGCAGTATCTATCCATATGGTTCAGGGCCATGCTGCGCGCGATCACTTTATCGCAGCCTGCAGTGTAATTTGGACAGCGGACCTCCAGCGCATCTAGCTGATTCGTGATGATTCTTGGAGTTGGCCCGATGTCAGCGTCTCTCAAGCGTGTGCGATCCACAGGGCATAAGGGCAAGATCTTATGCGATTCCGTCAAGCAGTCGAAGCAGAACTGATGGTCGCAAATTGTCGTTACAGGCTCGAGGAGTGGCGTGCGGCAGATGGGACACATGAGATTCTCATCGACCATCGAAATATATTCGAGTCCGCGATAGTCCATCTGGTACATGGTATCTTGTTGCTTGCTGGTAGGAGGAGGTCTCATTGTGTTCGAGGACGGACTGCGTTGTGGCGGTGGCCCTAGAGTGAGTTGTTGCATAGCAGCTACGTGGGTGGAGCTCAGCAAGCTTAACTCTTCTGGTTCGAAAGCGTCGAGTAAGGATCTTGAGGTAGGAGTCGTGGGACGCGCGGGTAATGTTATGGTGTCTTCTGAGTAGCCTGGTGATGCCGGCGTTATCGGAGTTGGTGGGTGCCATGAGCCGGTCTGCCCATTCAAAGTGGACGGCAAGCGCCCTTGCTCGTCCATGATGTCGCAACGGTGAGTCGCAGGTGTCAGCGCACTGTTGTTCTGCTGCCCTCAACTTGAGGTGAAGGTGATGATTCGGTTGAAAGGGCCTCGGTATGGAGCGCTCTTGTGCCCCACTGCTGATGACTTGGATGTTTCTCGGGCCTTAATTATATGGTTGCGTAGATGCTCATCGATTCAAGCTTAGTAGGTGGCTCTTAGAAGATTCCGGATAATAGGTGAGTGTAAGGCAGTTTTATGGTGTTTTAGGGAAAGCCTTTCGCCATGGGACGAGTTCATGGCACCTTGGGTGGTGGTGGGATAATAAGTGCATGGGTGACGACGGCTTATCGATACCCACCATGCCGATTGGCCAGTGCGACGACGACACCAAGGCCCAATGCGCAACAGTGCCATCGCATAACACCAACTATACACGACATTTGAAGAGTTACATTCTCAGATTACCCCCCGAAAGCCTACGATAAATCCATATAGCATAGCCACACCGCAAGAACATACGTCGCGGCCCCTGACCCTTATTACAACCTCCATACCTTGTTCTGTGCCAACCTCGCACCATCCAATACTTCAAAACGATGTCGAACTCCTCACAACTCTTCCTCCTCGCAGACCACATCAAGCTCTCGCTTCTCGAGCGACAGCGCGCGATCGCACTAAACCTCTCACCAAACTCCCAAGATGGGCACATATCTCGCTCTCTCGAGTCTTTGAGCACCGGAATCGACGACTTAGCGCAGGAAGTACTGCGCCTGCAAGAATCTGGCGACAAAGAGTACTTGACCATCCGCTGCATTAACCCCCCCCAACAAGACTCGAACTAATAGTTCAGCAGCGCGGCAGCAACACTCAACTCCACAAAAACAAACCTGCAATCACAATACTCAGACCTCTCCTCCCAGTTCCAAGGCATCGCGCCCTCCTCACCCACCCTCACCCGTCCCAACAACCCATCCCTCGCCTCAGACTTCGCACGCGCATCCGAAAGACCTCAAACAACTACAAACTCCTCATTCAAGAAGACAAACAAGAGTCACGATCCCCCCCGCTCCGTCCGTTTCCAAGACTCCCCTTCCGGCTTCGATGACGAAGAAACCTCTCGCAATGCTCTGTTTGGAGGCCAGCAACCATACAGCGACGAACCCATCGACGGCCCCACAGACCGGGGCCACCTGGATAATCAGCAGGTCCATACGTACCACAGCCGGGTGATTCAGGAGCAGGATGAGCAGTTGGATAGGTTGGGGGATAGTATTGGGCGGCAGAGGGAGTTGAGTATTCAGATTGGAGATGAGTTGGATAACCAGGTTGCAATGTTGGATGAGGTGGATGGGTTGACGGATAGCCATATTAGTCGGTTGGATCAGGCCAAGAAACAACTTGCGAATGTGGGGAGGAAAGCGAGGAGTAATGGGCAGGTTACCGTTATTTTGGTGTTGATTATAATTCTCGTACTCTTGATTATCATCTTGAAGTAGAGGTTGATTACTGGTGGGTGTATACATGATTTGAAAGATGGCATGGCATGGAGTCGGGAGTTTGAGCTGGTAGCTTCGGTTTGAGCGCTGAGACATAATGGAATGCATTCACTGCTAGTTCTATGCTGGACACAATTTTGTAGTGATGGTGCTATGAGGACAAGATCTCATCGAAACTCCTGCCTAGCTGGCTATTCATTGAATTCTTACAAGTTCAGCTTCACGCTGCGTGAAAGATGGTGAGCCTGTGACCCAAGGTTCGAACGGTTGAGCGAGCCACACAACCGGCATCTTGCTGAGATGAGCAACCCAAAGAAACCAGTGGAATCAACGATGCAGGACGCGCCGTGAAGGCGGGGGCTACTGTAACTAAAGCTAATGGTCCCAACAATTTGTAAGTCTCGTCCAGGAAGTTGTTACCGGTACTCTAAGTTTACATGCTAAACGGCTGGTAGTATGAATGCGGAAGTGTTAAACGTCAAGAGGTCGGACCTGAGAAGACACAGTTTAGCATCCACAAAACATTCTTGTCCGACAAGTTTGGGTAGTTTCGAAGCGCGTACAAAGGAGGTCTCAAGGAGTCGGCCTCAAACAACTTTCATCTTTTTGGAAACACATGCGTTGGATTTCAACTTCGTTGTTGAGTGGCTATACACAGGCGGCATCACGGAGAAGAGGAGGCCGACTTCATCATCGGTAATCTACTAACCTGCAGCAGACAGTTTTCGCTACAATAATTATGCGGGACGAAGCAGCCAGTCCTGATGGGGAAACATACATCACCATTTGGAAACTTGCGGTTTATCTCCAGATACCGCCGTTACAGAACTACGCAATCGATTGATTGGCTTCGTGGCACCTATACCAAGAATTGGCAATCGGCACTGCTCGAAATGATTGTACTAGTGTACAATGGAAAATTCGTTAAGTGCCCATTGCGGCACTGGCTCGTTGAGCTACTGGCACAGGGCGGTGCTAAAATCAACGCCTCGTCAACCACCTTTCAGGAATTGGAGCCTCAATTTTCGAAGGAGTTCCTCCTGGATTACTTCTGGGCCAGCTACCGCCAAAAAGCAAGCTTCACTAATCAGAGATATCATGTCGATGACCAAGGTCAGCCTATCAGTGATGCGTTCAGATAACCGAGGTAGAAAAGCAGAGCATGCTTTCACGAGGCAAGATAGCAAGCAGAACACCAGCAACTGGATTCATGAAAAAGTACCATTTATCTTCTTCACTCTACTTTATACTAAAAAGCAAATTATGAAGACTAGCCCGTGGGCCTCAACGTCTCAACGCCCATGCACCACCCCGTGCAACGCCTTGCTTGATGCTCCGATTAGCTCTTTATGCGATCGCTCGACTTCTATCCCTCGAGCTTCTTCATACGTGATTTCGCAAGCAAAGAAGTATTTCTTACTCTTCTCCACTCTCGAGTTCTCTCATATAACCCTTCAATCGCAAAAATGCTCTCGCTTTCTCCTTTCTGACGAAACTTCCAGGTTTCTTAGCTTTCCTTTTAGCCGTCCCAATCCTTCATCTTGTGTCGCCTAACTGTTGTGTATCTCGGAGTGGTGTGGTGTACGATAAAGAGTGTTGTTATCGTACACTGTTGAGTGGTGATCGATAGCAGACCCAGCGCAGCTGGACCGCCAAAATGTAACGCAGAGCTCAACTGAACCGCCAACAATTTCGTGGTCGCTTATGGCAGGTCGAGTACCCTCTTCGTATGCTCGTAGCACATATAAGTGATCGATACTGCCGGCGCGACCTTCAACAAGTTCGGCGCAAGTCCCTTGAACAACCCACGAACGCCCTCCTTCGCGATACACTGCTTCGCACAATCGACAGCACCAGTATACGTCTGCGGATGCAGAACAGTACCTTGCGCCTGAAGTCTCGTTCTCAAAAGGTTCAGCGGATAAACCAGTGAAGCACCAAAAGCGCCCGAAAAAGCGCCCATAGCACCACACGCGAGGTTGCCCGGACGCACTTCTGGATGGTCCTCTGGAAGGCCCTGCTTCTTCGCTTGGTAACTGATGAAAGTCGTCTTGCAGAGTTCGAAGGTTCCGAGATCGATAGCGGAGTAGGGAAACATGCCCATAAGGCCCATGGTGAGGCCACGGTAGGAGGAGCGGATGAAGCCTTCTCTTGCCATCTGTTTCAGGGCGTGTTTGATGAGCTGGTTGCCGCGGAGTCCGTTGGCTTCGACGCTGCATTGCATACGGAATTTTAAGGTGTCCAGTGGGTAAATGCAGAGCCTGGTGTTTGTTAGTTGAGTGTTCGTGATACACGTGATGAAGTTTACTTACTGTGAAAACATGCCTCCCAATCCACCTGCGACGAATTTTGAGCTACCCGCAATGGTCTGTGGGTCATCGTGACCTTCCAAGCGTGCCATCATGCGCTTCGCTGCCTCATAAGATCCGAACTTGATGGCTGACTCTGGCATCACCTTGATGACGTTGATTCCGTTGCCTAGTCATGTTAGCAATCGCACGTGAATGTGTGATTTGGACAAACCTACCTGCGAACAAGCTGCGAACTCCGCCGGTCGACCACAGGACTTTGCAAGCATCGATTAATGGACGCCCAAATCCTCTCACCGCCTTCAACGGAGATCCTTTGACGGCCGCAAAATTCGTCGTACTCGTGCCCGTGTTCGCAATCAAGTAAACCTTCAGGCGATCGAGTGGTGCCGTAGCGGTACGCGAGATCACGCCTGCTACGCCTCCTGCTATGAAGTAGCCTGGATTAGGCAGAAACGCCGTCAGCTCTGATCTTTGACTATCCGTCATCATTGTCCAGAAGGCGCAATCGATGTTGTCGTTGAAATCCGGCTCAAAGTGTCTGAATTGACTGGGTAACGGGTTATGTAAGAAGTGGAATTTAACTTTGCGCGTCTTGACACCACTTGACGAGTCGGAAGATTTGTTGGGAGTGGAAGATGTAGAGCCCATTTCTGCATGAGGTGAAGATGGTAGTTGGTGATATTGGGTGTGGGGTTTGGGAAGTGAAGGTGTGTCTTCTGACGGGTCGTGCAGATAAGGTTGCCGTTGGTCTCTCAGCGTGTCGTCTTGGTAGCTGTGCTTTGGCTGCTTTGGCGGAGCCGCAATCCTTAGGATGGAGCCGAGAAGGGATGAAATGAAAGTTGGTGTAGTACCTAAACTGGCAGAATTCCCATCATTCAGAAGCGCATCTCCCTCTGCGTTCAATGTAATTGCAGAAGAATAATAGTGCAAGACGGCCTTCAAGCCGGGAGTGTCAGCCGGTAAGAAGAGCAGAAAGTCCCTGTCAGATATGTGAGCCTCATTCTACCATCTCACGGTCAGGATTGAAAGGTGTTCCTGGGTGGCAAAGCTACTGGCGCTCGCTTCCGCCGCCGCATCTGACGTCGGCCATCCTCGGCTGCCACACTTCTCTCCCACCAACTTTTTCTTACACACAACACATCAAGGCACTCGCCGACATTTTGCGGCACTTGGACGTCCCAAAAGCAGAATCTGTTGCTCACCTCCACTCATCGAACGTTATAACTCCTGAGCCATCACGGTCGAACTCTTCAACGAAGCGGTCCAGTTTCTTCGGCGGCACAGAGAGGTTGGCTCTCTGGAAGGCGGCTTTAAGCTCGTTCTTGTCGATTCTGCCGTTACCATCTCTGTCGATCTTGTTGAACAACGTCCATAACTGGCCCTCAGTCTCTTCGACAAACACGCGAAACTCTAGAGCCAACATTGTCAGCTTGCTCTCCCAACCAAGCTCCACACACAGTCGCTTCTTATCCCAACCGCAGCGTACCTTCGTACTGGATCTTTCCATCTCCATTCGAGTCGACCGCCCTCAAGACTTCGTGGAGCAACTCATTGGCACCTCCCAATGCTACGCAGATTTTAGCAGATGTTCATCCAGCGGCAGGGCATATACGAACGATGGTTGAGCCTCTTCAGACCAGCTTGCAAGCCTTTAACGTCTATCTCCCCAACCTCCTTGGGATCCAAGTGTCTCCACAGGTTCTCGACCCGGGCATCCTTTTGGTTCTGCGACTCCGGGATATGCATTATAACGAGGCGTAGGTGACTTTTATCATATCATTGCGCTCCATGTGCATTGGACTATAGACTCTGCCAGTCTCATGGATCGATATACGGATAGTAGGAGATTCGTGCTGAATGGCGACGTTGTTTGCGCAGGATAGCAAAGGAGGGTCTGTTTACACAGCACGGCGGAGTGAGGCACGAAATACAGCACAAAGCTTGAAATCTGCGGCTATATTTCGTCACTGCGCGGCCCACGTAAGAAAAGCTGTTCCCTGAAGTCCGCCGTAGAGGCAGTGGGCTTTCGGCAAGGAAGTGTGGGGAAGTATCTTTTGGCTCGGTCATGCAACAATAAGAGACATGGATGTGCTCCTGCACAAACCTGACTTGTGCTGGGGGGAAGAGGAGAAGTGAAAATGGTGCCGGAGCAGTTTATACTGGCTCAGTGACTAGCTGGTGATAGTTAGGGAGTGACCACACTGCCATCCGGCGATGGCGATGCCAGAGTACTTCTATACCTCAGATACGGCGTGTTTGGCCACTGACCCAGTGCTCAATTTCAGGTGCGAGAGATGCCAAGGGCGCCCCACTTACACTCCGTCATCCGAACCAGGCACAAATCGATTGGGCAAGTCTCACCGTCCATGTCCATCTGCCATTCATGCCAAATGGGTCCAGACACCCAGACCTCAGCCTCGAAGGCATCCCAAGAATTACTTGTCCGTGTCTTCGTGACTGTCGACAATCTTCATTAAGCCTTTCACCAAACTTCAAGACGCTCCGCTTCCTCTCCGCCCATCGTTGATACAGAAATACCTGCTCTTGACGACAATGGAGAATACCTACCTTTTGACTCCTTGACCGCCGTCCTCGAGTCCATATCGATCCAGTTTCTAGCAACGAGTTGACCTCAGCCTTGCGTCTTCCAATCGGCTTCAACCACTTTATCAGCATAGTTCTTAGATAGTCACAATTGTCAGCTGTCCATTGTGGTTCCTAAGTCGATCTGGACCATCCAATATATACGCTGTTGTCATCCTAAACCGAACATGGCAGCCAATTATTGGGAGTCGACGCAGAGGAAGCACTGGCAGTTCACAAAGCTCGAGTTGGTCAACCTACGACAACAGTTAGAAAATGAGGACCCTACATTGGTGCATGCCTACCCTCTGCCTGAGATACGGCATCTCAGCATGTTCTTCAATGACAGTAAGTTTGCTTCCAATGAATCCGCATCACTCACTTGAACTGAGCTAATGACCAATGAAGAAGTGACCAAGCTAGCGAAGCGTCTGGGCGGTAGTCAGAGCCCGATCAAACAACAACCCATTGCTACTGCGCAAATGTTCCTACGGCGCTTTTACACGAAGATAGAGATCCGGCGGACGAATCCATATCTTTTGATAGCAACTGCATTATACTTGGCCTGCAAGACGGAGGAATGTCCACAGCACATTCGTATCGTCGTGAGCGAAGCTCGTGCACTATGGCCAGACTTTTTCACAACTACGGACACTTCGAAGCTGGGCGAGTGTGAATTCTTCTTAATTTCAGAGATGAATTCGCAGATGATTATACACCAACCATACCGAAGTCTGAATGCACTGCAAGGTGAATTTGGCCTTTCACCTGAAGAGTCGCAACTCTGCTGGTCGATTATCAACGACCACTACATGACAGATTTACCGCTCTTATACCCACCACACATCATTGCTTTAATAGCAATACTACTCGTCCTTGTCCCGGCCGCGGCGGCAACGACTACAGGATTAGCTGCACAATCTGGCAATGTTCAAAATGTGCTTCTATCAGTTAACCAGCAGAGAGCGGTTGGCAACAAAATGATGCCAACTGCACGAAATAAGATACAAAAGTTCTCGAGCTGGCTTGCAGCAAGTAACGTGGATATAGAGGCTATGATTGATGCGACTCAAGAAATGATATCTTTCTATGAAGTGCAGGAGCAGTACAATGAGAAGAGTACGAAGGAGCAGATTAACCGGTTTGTCAAGGCGAGGAATCTTGATAAGTGAGCAACATCGACCAATATTATGAAACGAACCTCAATGCAGTCACAAAGATAGCTATCTATCATGCATTTGATCGCAATGCTATCTCCAAAACAAGTCCACGAAGATGAAGCACCATATTTTGATGCATGGTCGCTCACGGCGGTTAAGTACCGTCTCAAACCCGAAACTTGACGCATTCCTGCCAGTTGCTCCGCAAACGACTCTTGGCGAGTCCTCGAAAACATCGATATGCAGTGACTATTCGGTCTTCGCCGTCGCGCTTAGCAGTTCGTCTGAAATTTGCATCGAGGTCTGTAGGCAGGGTCGCTGCCGCTGCCAATTGACTCTGTGTCGCCGACGAATCTCCTGAGCCCTACGAGACGAGAGGTGTGACACTGAGGGTGTGGTCCCTGCTTTTACGGAGGCGACAGCGCCAATCTCTTGGTGATATGCATCATCATCGGTGTGGGTAAACATCGAAATTGAAGCAATCTGATGGCCAAGTACACAACATAAACAGAAATCTAGAACCACAATTGTCAAGTTTTGATTCTTTTTTGAAGAAGCGTATAAAGCGTCGATTCGTCTAAATAGTCAGTGCTGCAAGCAAGTTAAACGTAAATAGCACTCTAAAGCTCTCGTGGCGGGCCACGGGGTCACAGCCACAGCAGCACACCGCTCTGACAATCTAGGCTGCGTTCTGCATAATGCAGGTCACAAACCGCCAGAGTCGCAGGCTCGCGGTCGCCGGGGCCCGTAACGTCGACTCTGGAACGCCCAACCAGTTGACGGCGGCAGCTTAAGCCAATTATAGCGACACACGAAAACGGGCCCAGACACTGGGCTAGCCTCTTTTGTGTAGTGGGGGGTATTCTCTGGTGGCGATGATGAGCAGCTCAATTATAATTCGCTCGCTTAGTGGTCAGTTCCTGGCAAATCATCACTGTCCTTGTGGCATAAAGGATGATCGGACACAAGTCGTGCCACAAACGCAATTACAGCCTCCCAAACCGTCCACTCACCACGCAACCAGCAAGGCCCCGCTTTCCTTTGACTGGCTGACTCGCTTCAGTGGCTTCGCCTCCCAAGCCGTCCCCACCCAATCTCTCCTCGCGCCCCCAGCCCTCACTCTTTCATTCCAAAACTCCTCGAACCTACCTTCTGTCGATTTCCGTCCCTCCCACCACATTGCAACCCCCCATATCTACCTATCATCTCCCACCACCCAAACTCCTCTCGCATACTACCAATATCCATACCTTCACGACAACACAAACACAAAATCGACTTTCGTAATCCCAAGCAAACATTTAATAACTACTCGATTATCCTTGTTTCAACTGCGGTTGTTTAGCATTCCGAAGCCGACATACCCGTTCTAGTGACAACGTTTTGCTGTCACCCTCCCGGATCGAGCCTCACCGACTGCGCAACCTCAACACCTGCGCACACCCCTGACTGCTCGCTTCAATCAAGCCATTATTTCGTCGCAACACAGATAGTCGTTGATGATCCAATAATCACACAATGTCTTCTTTCTACCACTACAATGCTCACCAGCAGCACCCAACCACCCAGACCCATGGCGGACGCTCTCGTAGGGCTCCTCGTCTCTCTACTTCTCAGAACTCCCACAAGCAGTTTAGAGGCGTCAGGAGTATGAAGGAGCTGACGGACACAGCTTCCATCACAACCTTCCGCCAGAAGTTTGAGGCTGGAAGGTCCTTCGATCTCGACGACGACATGGAGTTTTGCCCAACCTTGTTGACACAGGACGATGTAAGCACCCACCAAAACAAATGGTGGCAGTTTCTGCCACCCACTTTGACACGACAGGAGCCGCCGCTAATATGTACATGTCACAGATTCAATCCATCCACTCCGCATCTGACCGCTCATCGCTGTCCAGCGGATCGCCAGAGTCTTCGCCAACTCAGCATATCCAACAGGTTGCTCCAGCTTTCGCTCTGAACTCCGCGTCGAACCCATATATCCCAGCAGGATATCCAGCAACGATGAAGGTTCATCAGCCAACTCCAGCCAGAGTCCGCAGCGCCATTCCAATTGTCAACCCAAACACCAGGATGTCCAGCCCACCAACCTCCATCTCGCCAAGCAGGATGCAGCAACAGCAGCACCAGCAGCAGGCGTCTAACAGACGTTGGTAAGCTGGCATCGCTTCTGTACTTTCAGCGAGCGATTCGGTTTGCGGTGCTCCTGTTTTCGCATTCTCTTCACATCCTGCTGGGCGCCTGACTTTTGGCACTGGGTATTGATTTTTTTTCCTGGACCTGCAAAACGCTACGGTTGATACCGCTTCAACGAACACTTTTGTACAATTCGACCGAACCTAATAGCTCTTCCGAGCTTCACTGGAGCGAACGACTATCGATACCTTTTTGTTTATAAGTTATGGTGTTTAAAGTAATAGGTGTATTGAGCCTGCATAACATTGGTTGCATACGGCGAGTCGGTTTGCTCTCCACGGTTACAGAAGCGGTGTCTTGCGGTCTCAAAAAGATACATATAGACGATTTTCTTTCTCGGCACAAATGGTGGTGGTGTTTACTCCTGGTTACGGACGGTCTACAGATCTACATGGGGCGGTCGAACGTTAGCTCACGTATGTTGAGCTCGGTGTTGGTTTACTTGATTGGATTCGGGTCTGGTGTCGCGGTCCTTTACAGCGGTACAGGCGAGTTGAAATGGGAGGTGGGGTGAATGGACAGGATGCATTTGGCAATGACTATAAGACAATTGGGCGATTGGCATGAACAAGAGTCGTCCCACCGCGTTATGTTTCTACTCTTGTTGCGCCGACTGCGTTTTTGCGCTTCAAGTCGGGGGTTTGAATTAGCATTCTATGGTGTTGGTTCATGGGACCGGGCGACTGATTGAACATTCTGGTGGGATAAACCAGTATTATATAAGTTCGTCATGTCAGAACTCATACATTATACCTGAATATAACGAAGCTACTCTATTGTTATATCTGTTTCTTCGCTGTGATGTGATCGCAATCGATGCATCATCCACGCTCGCGACAATTTCTGCTCAAATCAGTTCGCATCAATCCCACTTGATCTCTAGCAGAACTCTCAAGGAAAGCTTTTCGGCGAAGTGTATGACAGCAATTCAGTGACTCTTCCGTGTCCAACGGTCAAAGGACTTGAGGATCTCTTGGTTAACTCCACCTTCATTACGATTTCGGCGTTCTGTCTCAACTCTCCTCTGTTCTTCCTATGCCCCACGTGGTGCTGTGTGTGCCAGCATTCCTGGCAGCACATAACATTATGGCTTCAGACCCTCTAAAAGCCTCGCCAATAGTCATAGAGAACGCTAGAATAATGTCATAATTTTTTCCTGTTACACATCTCAAATACCGTCAAACGGCTACTCAAACTTGGACCGGAACGCAACTCCTTTTCCGTTCTTGCGGCCGATGTTGCGTGTTGTGTGTTGCCAATACCCATCAAGGTCCTATGACGTAGGCGCTTGTGACCATCACCCCAACCTTTGCCTAGCCGAGGAACTGGCGATCAACCATCATCATATCTGCTCAGTTGGGCCAGTACGACTTGGAATTTAGTGGGGTGCCTGAACGAGACTCCCCCCTTAAATATTTCCTGTTACCTGCGACTTTGAGACTTCTTCATACCAATCAATAAACTTTGAAAACAAACACCCAACTACATCCCACGAACACCACTACGAACTATCAACACACACTTTTGATACCCATAAACAATACACAAACAACAATCATGTCTTTCATCCTCAGATCCTCCCGCGCTATGGCTAGAGTCGCCGGCCAGACTCAATTGCGCCAGTTCACCGTCTCCTCGGCATCCGCAATCAAGGAGTCCAACAACGGTTTGTCCCCTCATCACTCCCCGCTTCCCCACCTCTCCCACAACTCCCACAGTACATCAACCTTGAAGCAAGCTTACTAACGACTTACACAGACGTCCCAGACCTCGGCTCCAAGTACGAACAACACAAGCAAGACCAGCTCAACAAGCAGAAGGAGGGCAAGAACCATTGGAAGCCGGAGCTTGCTTCGCAGTCGGAGGAGGCTATTCGTGCCGACAGGTCGGAGAAGGGAATTGATCAGATGAAGGAGGAGACAAAGGACAGGGCGAATCAGGAGAGGAAGTGAGTTAATGCAAGACATCCAAGATGATAATGTTCCTGCGCGCCAAGTGTCAGGTATGAGAGAGGCCTTTCATTGAACTATGTGAAATCCCCATCTGAAGGCATCTTGGTGGTAAAGGACAGATGAGAGACGGTTATATACGGCGCTTGGAATTCAAATATTTTTGCCGAGGATGAGAGCAAAGGCTAACATGTCAAAGTTCCGGGACCACCACCTCCCAGGACAACCCAAACAACTAAGTCAAGTCAAGTCTGGATTAGCAATGGAATGGCGTACGAGGATATGCATTATGAATTGGGATTTCTGAGGGGTAGTTTAGGCACGCACAGTTTTCATAGCGTTAGCGTTGAGCAATTGAACTTTTTTGGACCATTGTTCCTTATGATTGTCTTGTGGATCTTTGTGAATTGCTTTGAGAGTTGAAGACTACTATAACATGGGTATACGTAGAATATGCTAGCCTAGTGTTCGTTTTAATAAAATGGTAGGCCTAAGATTGTGTGTTGCTAGTCGAACTTGATCCCCATTTGCCTTGCGCTCTTGTACACCATCCACGCACAAAATACCAGCAGAGGCGACACGCTTGTGTTGTGATGCTTTCTCTGCAACTATTGCTACTCGCTCGACTCTCTAGAAACTGTCGGCCGCATTTAAAAAGATGTTCATACTTCGAGTTTCCACTCATTTTTGGAACGCATCTTCGTCTTCAAACACTTCAAGCCAAGGCCTCGTATTAAATGCTTATTTTTGAGTTCTTGGAAGAACTATGCACGACCAATCTCCTTGAGCTCATAGTATACTGGCGGCGAGCTAAATTTGTGTTTGATCAACGCAATTGAGGTCCATATATAGAGCTGATTAAGTGGTGTTCGATTTCGTAAGACATGGGACGCGGGTGCAGCCTTTTTCTGTAAGTCAATCGGCGCTAAAAACTCGGTATAAACAGACTGCCGAACCAGTGAATAAATCTCACGCACCAAGTAATAATGAATTCTGTCAGGATTTATAAGGTAAAAAGGACTGAATAAATAACAGATGGGCTGCTCGCAATGCAATGACTGCCGTTTCCGAATGACTTGGAAGGTAGAGTTTAAAATGGCACCCAAGGTTTCCGTAGAAACGAAACAATCATGGATTTCTTTCTAAGCTCCCTTGAGCTTTAGAGTCCCGAGGAAACAGGATAGCCGTTTACTTGCTCACATCGAAATTTTGCAAGCTACCAACGTGGCACTCAAAAGGTCCATCGTCTCGATCAATTTGTTGTTGGTGGCAGAAATAGATATGGTTTGGAGAGGCCTCCTTATATAAAGCACGTTGTTAGATGTTCGTCCTTAAGAGCCACGGATTGCTATCTTGCTTTCGATATTGCATGGCACATAACTCCCGTAAGACCTAGGGTATGAAGCAGAAGGGATATCAGAGACGATATGAGACAGTAGGTGGGAAATATGAATCTTCACTCCTCTTGATGGACCGTCGTCGGCACGAAGTCCTTCCGCTGATTTTGATTCTCGCAAGTTAGTGATGTATGGTAATAGGTGAAGACTGACATCGATAGTCAAAATCAGCTCTCGTTGCTCAGCCTGCGCACATCAAAGCTGGCACCACCAAATCACCTGATTAGCTATCAACCGTCATCGTTGATCCGCCAGCTGCCATCACGTAACATGTGACACCTTAGTTACGTTTCCTACCTGTTATTCGTTCTGACATGCCTACATAGTCATCACCGGGTGTTCTGTGCTACCTCAGGCCCGTCGACCTTTCCTTTATTTACTCAAGAACAATGTTTAGACCCAGCCTCCCAAGCACAATCGTCGTACACGCACGCGCAGGAACTTGAAACGCAGAACCAAAGGTTATTTGTTGAGCACCCCCAACCTCATACACCATGTCGCAGCCACCAAATACTTATTCACTTGAGAACGCCGAGGAGCAGGTTAGGGATTGGGGGTTTAAGCATGTTAATACTTGAACGGATAAGCCGTGAGTGGCCCATTTCGTCCCATGCCACGAACCTTATCCTGCGTCCAACAGTTTCCCCTCCCAGATTCCACTTCAGATTCCGAGCACCGCGAGAGAGAAGCCATGAGGCAGCGAGGAGGCGGGGGTTTTGAAAGAGAGAACGGAGGGGTAACGCAAAGCAGGAACGCATACTACAAGCCACACGCCCACGATGGGCTTACGACCCATTTGCTGCTGAAGGGAAGCATTGAGGTTGGCTTGCCGGAGAAGATGGGGGAGGAGGGCGAGAAGGGGAGGCATGGGTTGGGAGAGAGGGTGGATATCCCCCCGAATACCGCCCATGAGGTTTGGGTTGGTAGTGAGGGGGCTACTATGGTTATTGGGAAGTAAGGAACGATGAGCGAGATTAGTTGAGATAGCGAGCGAATGCAGTATCTTTATCCCATACTGGTATGCCGAAGGTGCGGAATCGATTCAACTGGATGTCTCTCCGGTGATTGTTGGTAGGTCATGAGAACCAGTCGGGACCAGCATGAGCAGAACACTGACTGGCTACACAAGGAGTACGTGATTGTAAGCGGGAACATGCCGATGTTGAGAAGCGTCGTCAGGAATGGATTTCCAATGCCGAAGCTGTTTCGGATGTCGTGCTTTCTGAGGCTTGCGATGAATCTGGATTGCAGCCATAGATTGGTCGTCTTGAATGTATCTCGAATAGGAACTGCCCGGAAACACAGCATTGCGTTTTCCCTGCATCCCTTCCACTAACCTGAAATATGGAAACCGCCGCCACGTCGTGTGAGCCTTCGGGGCTGTCCCAGGAGCGTTGGGATGCCAGGGACAACTCGCACTCACAAGGCCGACGGGATTGACTGACTCCCAGATAAGTGCCTCGATGCCGTGCCTGGCCGGGCATCAACACAGCATCTTGTGCAAGATCATGACTACGATCGCAGCTCGTTTGAGAAATTTTCAATGACGCTTTTGAAAACATATTGTCAGGTTGAGATTAATCGAGGCTAACGCTATGACGTGGTCGTAACTGTCAGGGCTTCAACCACGTGGATTCGCATCACGCCAGCCCTCTTTACACACACTTTTTCCTACATATCTGCCCAACTTACCTATTTTCCACGACGGAATTTATACTCTCGGGCGACGCTATGCCCTTACCCGCCAACTAGGAAAATGCGATGCTCACGTGAGAGCCTTGCATTTTGTTGTCGTTGGCCTTGGCCACCTCGTCTGGCCAGTCCCCGACGATCAAGGAACCACATCCTAGGGAATTGCAGCACAATCCTGGCTCATGATCTGGTCCATCTTTTCTGCTACCATCCGCGCACTCGGAACCCTATCCACCCTACCAAATGATGCTGTCCCAAGGAGTACGGTGTAGAAATTACTCAAGAATACCACGGACATTGCCTGTCGCCATGGCCCGAGTGAACAGGCCCGTCGTCCGCGGGGCAGACACCCGTTGCATCCCCTCATATGCACTCTGCAACGCTGCTGTAAGTCGACCGATCATCTCCTGCTCGTACTTCAAACAGCGCAGCATCCATGAGCAAAGGAACATGGCTCGCCTTGTCGGAGTCTCACTGTCGAGCTCTCCATTGTTTGCCCAATATGCGCATGAGGACCGGAAGAAACCAGAAGAATTGAGGTTAGTGAAGAAAAATATATACTGAGCACACCGTCGCCCAGTCTCATCTCTCCCACATTTTTCCTTCGCATAAATCGCTTTTTCCTGTCTCAAGTCCGCAACCATCCTCGGCCTTTTAATCAATTTCACCTGGCCTATAATCAAGGATCAGACACAGACACACTTGCAGCCTATTAAATTTGTGTATCACACCATCACGATCGTTCGCTACTCCTTCACGCCATCCAGCCATCCATCCATGTTGAAGGGTAGACAGCTCACAATCGTTAATTCCCCAAAACTCGAGGGCATTCTTCAGCAAACCTTTTGACCTCCTCAACCCTTCACCACCTCAAAACCCCAAACAAAACCTCAAATCCCTCAGTACACCGCAATTATCTTCAGCTCCTACGCTAAGCTTTACACGACACGCCAGCACACGATTACATCGACTCGCGAGGTCCATCACCCCCCACTCGCCGATCCTCGGGTCTGGGTCAACCCATCCCTGCACGCACCCGCATCAACCTCCTCTCACGTGGTTTCTCATCCTCTGTATCTCCTCCCCTGTACGACCACAAGTCGCACCACTGGACATCAGCTTCGCCCAGCTGGCCAATCCTTCAATCGACCTCTTGTTAGAGAGCAATAAGTGCCGCTTCTGCCGCGCTCGCAAACAGCTACCATGTGCACCCAATACTACGTGCGCTACCGATGCGGTTGCGAGATTTACAACAAGCTTGTTGAGTGTTTGCAGTTCTGGGAGGATCAGTGTAGTACGGTTAAGAAGAGCGTTGCGATCAGCCCACATAAGTGCAATGAATGTCGGAAAGCTGGAAGGGCGAGGAATAGCAGGTAGTGGTTGTTAAGCTCGGGTTTGAAGCGGGACCGGGGACGGTGTGTTGTAAGACGACAGGATTGCAGCAACCATTCGAAGTGTTATGTTGGAAGTTTGCCTTGGCACAGTGCGAATGACTAGAGACCACGGAGGCTGAAATGGCGTCGCAAGTGTCAGATCGGGGTGTGGGAAACAAGATTTACTGTAAAGACCCTGCACAGTGTGAGAACCAGTCACAGGAAGAGAGTCTCCCTCGGGGACCGGAAGTTATGGCTTCGTATTGGCAGTTATAGCTTTCTGTTCTCGACGGAGTCGCCCTTCCTCTGGTTGGTGGCACCATTGCGCTGGGTCTTTCATACGTCTCCGCCACGTCTTGGATGATCTGGTGGTCTCGATGCTGTTTCGGGCCCCGTTTCCTCAGGGGAAAAGCGGAGGGAACAATGGGGAGGTCGGGTGAACAGAGGTCCGTCATCCAGACGGACTGGGCTGGTTTGCAATTGGATCCAAAATGGCTACAAGTATATGCGGCACCTTATATGTTACGACTATCTGGTTGGGAGTTAGGTATAGACGTTATGATTAGGATAGAATAATTACGACAACAAGTGCTGCGGTGTTTCATTTCCACTTCTAGAAATCGATGTGGCGAAAAGGACTTAAGAAATGTCATGGAGTAGGGTCATTGGGTCTGGTAAGCGAGTGTGCTCAACGGGGCCATCTCACTTGCTACATAATGATTGATAATGCAGACTGTTTGCCAAACTGTTGAAGTTCTTCGCTGACAATCAATATAATCCTTGTGACGTTAATTTGCAAGCATGGAAACTGGAAACTGGTTGTCGTGGTTGCTGTCAGCAAGCTGTCGAATTTTGACAATAAGATGAACAGATGTGGCCTGCTCACCTGCCTTGTTTAAGACACGGAAGGACGGTTAGAGTCAAGGAAACACCAACCAAGCGGTTGATGATTCAGTATATATATTCCCCCTTTCGAATGTTGCCGCAGCACACGTAACTTTTTACTTCGTCCAGGGCGGCAAAGGCTTTTCCTGTTTCCGAGCTTTCCTTATTCCATTCACGTAAAGTTCGCGCACTTACCTCGAAACCGGTTAGCACGCACGTCGCGTTGTAGAGCGAGACTGACGGCACGACAGCACTTAGCTGTCGGGGCTATCTGTTGTTGTGCCTGGCCCCGTCGTTCCTTCTTCGACATTCAACCATTCAACAAAACATACCACCACACCTCTTAACAGCACTTTACGCGACCACAGAAGGGTAGCATACACAGTAAGTAGCCGCCACATATATACATCATAAACAGGGGATTCACTCATTTGACACTCATTACAGAAACCACATCTCAGATTACAACCTCACCAACAATCTCACCACCCCGTTTTGTACGTGCACAAAAAGTATGGCCGACGCCTGCACCTACCTTTCCAGCAGCGTGATCGCGCTCGCCGTCATTGCCTTGTGTTCTCGGAGCTATTGCGAGCATTGGCCTCATCGTCATGACTCGCAAAGCCTACACGCAACACCTTGAGATCACAGAGCTGTATGCCACGACCTTACCTCAACCCAACCTCACCCAATTTTAACTTCGCCAACGTCTCACAAACTACCCGTACTACCTTACGCAGCAAGTGTGAGATCGGGTTCAGCACCATCAAGAGTACATTCACGTGCCCCGATTCTAAGGACAGGTCTGACGGCAGCTTCAACCTTCTTGCTTTCCGTCTGGACACTTCGCCACACGCGCTACTCAACTCCGGCGAGATCTTTAGAGGCAATGACTATAATATTTATACTACCCAGACCTCCGGCACCTACCTCGAGAGGGCGCAGAAGTAGAGGATTTTTCAACGTCGATATGTATTTTCGTTAGCGAAAATTGGTTGACCTGACGAATCTCGACATCGATTTCGATTTTCGTTACTAAAAACTGGTTGGTCTACTCGGCTACGTAAGGAAGGACATGGGAGATACTGATTGCGACATGGGCTCGTGAAGCGTAGAGTAAGGAATTAGCCGCAGAGATATGACAATGAGATCTATGGAGACAATAGGGAAGTTGTTAAAGCAAGTGTGATTGTCGTTGTCATACCCTAACTATCCTTAATCCCTATCATCAAGAAACTATGTCATAAAGTGCAGAAATTGCAACCTACCAACTCCATCATCAAGCATCAATGTAGCCTCTGACTACGATATCCTATCAAACCTAACAACCAGCACATCCATCCCTATACCATCCGCATTCCTCATAAATGCAAAAAGAACCTCAACCAAGGAAACTCGTCATACCCCCTCCCCCACCTCTTCTCTCTCCTGCGCCACGTTGCCCATATCAGGGTGCAAAGTGACTTCAACCGTCAAGAAGCATAAGGCCTATTCATCTCGGCGACACACCGCGCGATGTCGCCCCATTCCATCTCCCGCTTGACTCCTTCGCCTCTGCGTTGTTGGAGTGTTTCTTCCCACTTCAGCAGCTCGTAGGAGAATCTCAAATGTGGTTGTATGATGACGTTGAGACGGCGAGCACGCACATAGGAATATGCTCGTGGGTATGATAACTGCTGGTCCCGCATGACCTCAGCTATACAAATCGTAGCCGACCTCGAGACGCCAACCCGGCAGTGCACAAGTGTCGCGGTGCCTTCCTTCCGCCCCTTATCTGTTCCACATTAGCCATTCACTCTCACACATCCCATCCACCTATCAAAATGAGGGAGAAAACATACCAATAAAAGCCAAACACCTCTCCATATCCTCCGTCAACTCATCAACCCCATTATCCTGCACCCTCTGCACCAGCAATACCCTCCCCTCCCACGCCCCCATCCCCTCATCCTCCGGAATCCAATTTCTCACCTCTCCAATACTCAGCACCTGTCCAATCCCCAACTCCCTTAAAAGCTCTGGATTGTTGGCGTGGCCTAGGTTGCCCAGGTACATGTAATCCGTGATCCGTGAAGGTAAGGAGCCGTCCATTTTTTGGAGCCATTCGGGCTCGCATTGGATGACACGGGTTATACCTTCCGTACTATGCGGTTTTGTGGGTGAAGCTGACAGCAGCGCCGGAGATATCGCATTCAGAAGAGCGACGTCGGAAGGGTAGGCAAAGAAGTTGCGTTTCTTCTCCGTATGCAGCTCCAACCAAGCCTTTGACACAGGTACACCGTGCGCGAAGATATAGTATGCTATGGCGAACATGGTAGATTCGGTGTAGCCGTCTGCGCAGTGTATGAGTATCTTCCTTGGTGTGGCAGAGAAGGTTGACGTTTCGTTTGCCCCCCTTTCTGCCCAACCAGCGTGAGAGACAGGACGAATGCCTTGAGCAAGGTTGTATATCCATCTACAGCTCTCGACGATATCTTCTGCTTCACCTGGTGTCCAGGTTGGTGGCATAATGCTGCCGCTGGATGGGAACTCGATACATTTTGGGTGCTGATAGTCGTCGAACTTCATGACTAGGTCTTTGAGCGCTTCGGCGTTGAGTTGGCCGTGGTCGCTGCATTCAATGAGCAGGTCGTATTCACCGCCATTACTCCCTAGGCTGGCGTCCGGTGTTGGCCCAAGCCAGACGTTGGTTGCTATCTCAGACGCTTTGGTCATGATAGCCATCTCAAGACGTTCTTGATGGAAGAAATCCGTCACTGCGCCCGTCAACTCTCCGTTGGAATCTACGACCACAACATCCGCATGCCCTTCTTCAAAATGGCTAAAGGGTGCCGTGCAGACAAACGTATTATAAAATGGGATCTTCTTCCCACCCTTCGACCTCCCAGGAGCATCCAGCCACAACGTCTGCGCCTCAGCAATATCCCTCGCCAACCTCTTACACTCCACCTCGTCACTCCCATACACCACAATATCACTCAGCATCGCCACTTTCGCAGCCTGAATTTGGAAATTCCGCACCGAAAACCCGTCCTTTGGATCTATGTCCTTAAAACAATTCCTCAGCGTGCCAGATGCATCCTTCTCTTTGAATTTGTGCAAGAACTCGTCTGCCCGAATGGCGCCCTTGAGAAGTTGCGTGCTGAGGTCGCCGTTGGCTTTCACAAGTGTAATGGCGCGGAAACAGTCGGGTGTTGGGTAGCGTTTGAAGCCCTTCTTGCGTTGGAAGAAGAAGGATTCTTGGACACGGTTTTGCGGGTGAAGGCCGTGGAACCATGGGAATACCTTGCTTGGGTCTGGTAGTGGTATGGTAGCAATGTGCCGTAATGCTGCTGCTACTCCGGCAGGCGTGATGTGGTACACAGGAATATCCATGTGCGGAATTTGTGCATATTGCGTTGGTGGATAGAGGAGTGAGTGTGGTTGCAGATCAGCACGGCAGTGTTGCGGTGGTGAAGGTGGAGGTGTAGGTCCTCTATCTGGCCTTGGGCCTGTCGGACAATCAGGAATATGCTTATTGGGAATAGGTATCGGACGTGTCGTCGTAGAGTTTGTGGCGTCTAAGTTTAATGCATCATCTCGTGAAGGTGACGACGATCTATGTGCCGGTACAGGACGCGGCAGTGAAATTGTGGCCATCGATACCTCTTGTTCCTTGGAATACGACGGTTTAGATATTCTTCTCGACCGCAGTACCAGGTAATTATGAGGCTGTCGCTTCTTTATGGACGACTTCGTGGGTGCGACCTGGCGCAAGCCCGAAGCTCTATCAAGGGATGGGGATGGTTGACCAACGGCTGTCATGCGGAGTAGCGCAGGGCAGTGGTGGGGATGCGTGGGGCAAAGGACGAGCGCGATTGCCGGCTATCACTTTGACAGGTGGCCCAAGTGGTGGAGGTCCGATTGAGAGTCTGATTGTAATATCGTGATAACCGCTGATGACAGTTGCTGATCTTGCGGCTATTGCGCTTATCTTATGGTGGTGAGAGTGAGTACGATTGCGCCTGCGTCATGTCATTCCCCGATGGCGTCTGCATTGGTTAGTAAACCACTCAATTGATGGTCCCTAGCGCTTGGAGGATGGCGGCCTCACCTCTGTGGCAATTGAACTGAGTCGTAGTATGTGGTAACTGGATTGACGAAGTTGTCATGAGAGATATTTTTTGGCAGAACAGATTCGGCAATGTTGAAGAGAGGATGAGACGCAGCCGCACGAAGCCGAAGTTGTAGCAAACAAAGAGGTGGTGCAGGAAGCGAGGAGCCGCTGTCGGGCAGCAAGACTTGACGTAAACCGGGCAGCTACCCCGTTGTACTTGTAATATCTTGAACAGTGAGGCTGTTCAAGTATGGTCATCAAGAAACAAAGTCAATCACATCAAAAGCATGAAGCTCAAAAGAGGGGGGGACAGCCAAGCTAAATTGGTGGGATGGTGAAGGGTAGCGAGGCATATTCCGTGATGCACAGGGACGGGAAGAGATACCACCAGACACAACATTGATGTGATTGAGGTACAACCGAAGCGTACCAAGAATGTAGGAGATAAGATGTACTTGCACTAGTCTCGAGACTATCAGATAGCGTACCTCAAATAGTGCTTTTTAAAGCCTTCGTTTCCATATCCAGCATGGCGCTCCTAAACCGTTAGCGAATAATCGAACGTATGCCGCATAGATGATGTGTGCACTGGAGTCTGGCCTTTCTGCAGCCGAAGATCCATCTCTCTTCTTGTCTTGAGGCTGTGGCGGTGCACACCATCAGCTTCTGGTTTTGGTGTTTCCTGCGCCCAAGCTCCCTCTGGCACATTCTGGGCCACGTTGCCTGGGGGACGTATCCCTAGCGTGATCGTTTGCAAGGCTGCCAAAGGCCGACCTTATCCACAACTGGCGTCATCGTGGATCCCGCCTCGTTGACATACCTTGAAGTCTAGTATTCTATGCTTCATATCTTAAACTTCATAAATCAAATCATACTATAGCGCACAGATTGATATCTCTGTTCGACGCACTCATTTACCAATTCTGAGACCATTGCGAGACTCAAACTGAACACACTAAAAGAACGAAGCATTTGCGATCCACTGCATAACCTACCAACTCTACTCCAAAGGCACCTAGGACATCACAGCCGCATAAGCCATCAACCCCGACGACACTCCCACATCACAACTGTGTAACTTTACATCACCACCAAAATGCCATCCACCCGGCGCACCCCGCGCGGCGCCCCAGCCAAAGGCGCCCAGTCCAAACTCTCCTTCGCAGCCTCCAAGCGCACATCCTCAATCGGCAAGGACTCCAAATCCGTCACTTCAACTCCAGAACCCTCCCAGAAGTCCAATCTCGGCCGTGGAGAGAGTGTTTCCGGCATCAAGGATGATACGAGTATCAAGACTCCGGAAGTGGTGACCTTGGAGGGTGATAAGAGGGTAGCAAAAGTCAAGATTGGTGCGAAGGGAAAGGATGAAGAGGTAGAGAAGGCAGAGGCTGAGGCGAGAGAGGTGACTGACGAGGAGGTGAGGAGGTGGTGGGCTGAGAAACAGGGGGAGAGAATCGCACCGCGGGGTAAGTCCTCTGGGTCGTAGAAAGGGTGTAGCGAGGCCGTCGCAAGGTCGAAAGCAGATAGCTGACACAGTACAGTGCATCAGGAGGGAGTAAGCACACCAGAGAAAATTCTCCGCCTCTTCGACATGTCCTCCCAATACGGGCCCTGCATCGGTACCCCGCGTGCCACGCGCTGGCACCGGGCTCGGCGTTTGGGGTTGGAGCCACCGATTGAGGTTTTGGCTGTTATGCCTCAGGAGGAGGCTGCTAGGAACCTGAAGAAAGGACAGGAGAGTGCTGGAATTAAAGCGCACCTGGAGGAGTTGCTTGCTACTAATGTTGGGCCTGATAACTAGGTGTGTTAAAGAGACTGCGGGTGAGACGATGCGGGGATCTTAGCAAAGGACTTTGGGAGGGTTTAGGAGATCCAGGGGAGTTTAGGAAACTTGGTTGCTACTTGCTGGATAGAGGGTGGGAGCTAAACACATACAGGATACAGGGCCAATGCTAAGGTTATCACTAGCTCAATCAGATTGCAGGGAAGTTATTTCGCATACCAAAACCAAAGCCATCTTATTTGATTGTGCTATGTCCTCATCTCTTTGCTGATCGTGTATAAGCCAGTCCAGCTACAAAGTATCATCGCCATGTGTCGAAGCCATCTTTGTCATAAATTCCAACTTATTACTTCTCGCACTTCTCCCTCTCGCGCCCCCTTCTCGAAGCCTCAACCCTCGCCTCACGCTCCGCCATCTCAGCACCCACCCCCTTAAGCAGGTGTGCTGGAGATGAGCGTTGTGGCATATTAATGTCATCCAACCAGTTCAGCAGCTCCGGCGTTCCAAGTCTAACCGTTTCAGTTCTAACCGGTTGAGTGTCCGAGTTTTCAACATCGCCGTTTTCGAATGTGACATTGGCGAGGTCGATATAGGTAAATGCGGATTGCGTCCACTGGTGTTAGCTAATCGGTTAATACTTATGGGATAGAAAGTGGTTACTTACTGCTCATCCCACTTAGCAAGTAGGTAAATGATGGAGCCGAAGAGGGCGCAGAGAGGTATGCAGGCGAGGAGGGCTATGCCGCACATGAAGAAGTATGTGCCCACTTCTTTTGGCGTAAATTCATGGCTCAGGGGAGGCGGTGGCAGACGGCCTAGCGTCGACCATATTCTAGATTCCTTGACGAATCGGTCGGAGGTTGTGGGTGTGTAGAGGTGTAGTTTCTGCGCGTAAAGTCAGTAACGAGCGGCGACGTAACAGTCAAAACGACGTGATCTAGCCTACTCTCGATATACTCGTGTTCGTCGTGTGGTCTTAAAATGTCTTGCGGTTTCGATGTTCGTTGCGGTGTGGTGGTTGATGGTTTAGAGTTTCAGTCTGAGTAGGGAAGGAAGCAGCGGTGCGCGAACAATAGACGCGCTCCTTTCCACAACGAACAGTCGCCCGTGGCAGCCTTGCTGTCCACGACACTACCGTGCTAACAGATTGGGCAAGCTAAAGTTGCCGATTTATAGAAACGGGCTGACACGGAAATAAAAAAAAAGGTTCGATAATAGCAACAGTGTCGCGCCAGGATTGAAGACCATAGGTTTTGGAACTTACTGATGAGTTTAAAAGCACTATATAAGACAGCATCACCAAGATAACATGTCGCAATAAACCACAATACATTGGAAGCGCAACGGTTCAGCCTCGCTCCACCGTGTCGCCACGAACAATGAGAGGCAACGGGATACTCAATGTTACTCACCATCTTATTCGTCTTCCTGCCTCTTTGGGCAAACGAGTAATCATTTAGGCAACCACTTTCTGAGCCATGAGATGGCATCGTGTGGTTCTTAAGCACAATCAAGCAAATAGTCGACGTTGGTTTGATATCAGAAATCCTAGCTGGAGTCTCGCTTCCACGGATGTTTGCCAGAGCACCTGGGACGTAGATGGTCAAAGGTTTCTAGTTCCGCCCACGAGCATTGAGATCGTGTTGGTTGATGGCAAAAACGCTGGAGGACTTCATCCCTTAGGTAATCTTGATTCTCTTCCCCCAACGACTATCTGCTGTCATCGATTTATCCCTGGCCCCCGATCAGGAGCGGAAACCCCCGTCGTACGACTCCTAGCTCCTAAGCACCCATAACGCCGACCATGCACCCTGCACGAATAACCGCCCATACCGCCATTACGCCGCCCATGCATACACCCTACTGCAAATCAATCGCAGACGCAAGTCCCTTCGATGCGTCAAACCGTCCATTGAGTAGCACAGCACCTATGCGCCATCGCTGGATCTTCAAATCCTGCTGCGTGTAGCAATCCAGTTCTATGCCGCCCGCGGACAACTCCGCATTACTACACGTAAAAACGCCACAGCTGCTACCATCGGTTTGTTTTGGCCCTTGCAAAATTTCCTCCGTCCACTCGTCCTCGCGGTATAGGGGTCCCAATATAAAGGCAAGCCAGAGTCGCAGGTTTTCCGTCACTCTCGGATTGGGATCGCCGAATGAGTCGACATATCGGATCTTCCTCAGCGCTGGGAATATGACCGCCAGGACCCAGTGAGATCCGCCCTTGTTGATAGGAATCAATATCGCCTCGACCTTGAGCAGATCCGCAAGGTTGGAAGGTTTGGCTTGTTCGACCAGCTTTCCACCCTGCTTCACTTTTTGCCCCATGTTGAACCCCCATTTAAAGAGATCGTGAGGCGTCATTTTCGGACCTTTCTGCATCAGGCCCTCGTAAAACTCCGTGGTCATGGCAATAACCCCCGGCGTGGTGCCCTTGCGATATGGTACCTTGATGCCTTTTTTCTCGTTCGCATGGTTGGCCACGATTCCGCAGTAGGCAGTCAGCGTCTTCCCCTTAAGCCACTTGTTGTTCAAGAGCGAGTCTAAATCCGAACCGTAATGAGCAACGCCTATAGGTGACATCATAAGCTTGTCGCCGAAACCAGCGGCCATCCTCCCCTGCAAAAAGCCTTCCATTCTCTCCCGAAATGGTTTTGGGGCGTCTTTTATAAACTTGTCCTTAAGTTTGCGATTGGCGTATAATTTTCTCTCCGCTTCCTCCTTCTTGAGTCTCCTGGCCTCTTCCTTTCTCCGGACCTCTTCTCGTTCCCTAGTCTCCCTCTGTCTTCGCAGTTCCTCCTTTAACCTGACACCCTGCAGGTACTCTGTCGAATGACCGTAATGCGTGCGCGGAACAAGCTTGGCGTAGTGTTGAGCGTCTAAGTGATCGGTCCATCTCTCCCCCACCGACGGTTTACTGATTATTCCATTGGCCCATCCTCGATTAAGCTGGTTGAAGAATTCCACTCTCCTCTGATTGATACCCGAAACGCCCTTGCAGACGGACTTGTACGCCCATACGTACCAATCGATCTCCGTCTCGGTCGCTCCTCGGCTCATGGCGTCGATGATACAGGTGAACACTTCGTTATCGAGTTCTGGAGTCCCAGACTCCCAGTCCTTGAACAGATTCCGTATTAAGAGCTGATCATCGTAACTGTCCGTATATGGCGCATTGAATGCATAGCCCGACTCCCAACTCTTTGTCGCAAGCCTTTCCTTTGTAACCAAGTCCGGCGCACCATCGTATTGGCCCTTTGTTATAGATGCATCGCCAAGACCGAATTCGAGCGGTCGTTGCCGCCTTAGGGATGGTACTTTCGTTTTTATAGATGATGCCGCTTTGCTGAGTAGAGGTGTGAGGCGCATGAGGAGCCAGCCGCTGATGACCCAGGTGAAGTGTAATGCTCGCTGAACTGGGTTCTGGGGCGGCGTTAGCTTTAAATCTATACATAGCTATGCGCTTCCACACAGAAACTTACCTGTCCATTATTACCAGGATCAAAACGATATTGCGACGCAATCGGTCGAGTGCTCTGCTGCTCTTCTATGTCGTGGTTGTGCCATGAGAATGACCCTGGCATATTGAGCTGGTGGTCTCTTTCCGGAAACGACGCCATGGTCGCTACGACAGTCGAGACGTCGCGATATTATTTATTACAGTTGTGGGATTGGAACTGTAAATCGGATTGCTCATCTAAAAGTGGCGCGAATGTATGAGCTCAGAGGTCGTGCTGTGGTCGTGAGGTCGTGCTGTGGTCGTGATGTCGTTGTAGGATGGATGGATCGGCTCACAGAACGAGGTCTGTGGGCCATGACTTTGCGCTCGCTTAGTGGTCGTTTATTCGCGGCGCAGTTGCGTTGTTCGAGGTAAATTGTGTGCAGAGGTCGCTCTCAAAATGACGTTAATAATGTTGTTGATGAGGCAGCAGGAACTACAGACAGGCGAGGCGTTTGGGTCTTATCGATAACTGGAACTCTCAAGCGGCGACGACAGCTAAACGTCCGAGCTCTGATCGCATGCCAAGTCTGTCAGTCATCTCAGCCACATAACGAGGAGAATCCCTGCCAACTTGTGGCTCAACTACCAAGCCCGAATAAGAATAGCTCTTAAAGTGCTTATAAGCTGCAACGCGCAAAGTGCAAACGATGTCATCCTACGATTTGGGAGGTACACAATCTTACTGTCGGAAGACTGTGGACATTTTGTATAAACACATCTTTCTCCGTGAGGTTCATGGACAGAACAATATGCTTCCTTGGTAGAGCGAAGCTTTCCTCAGAGACCCTTTTTTGCCGGCCTTCTCCCCGGATGCGAGATTTTCATACTTAGACCACGAATATGTGGCAGTATATTGGTGGTATCATCTCTATTTTATTTCATCCCTCTATCTCACCTATGCCTTTCTCCTGTTCCTCGCTTGTTCTCCAGTCACCGCCGAACCACTCGCCATGCCAGACGCAGCTTCGATCTTCTCCGTCTGGGTCACTCTTGCTGGATCCGCCTTTCCGATCACAGGTACCTCTCCCGCCAATATCTGCTGGAAAGGCAGCGCAACGAACTTGCCCGAAGCATCAAACCACTTCGAGAAAGGCTGAGAAACCTTGATGGTGGTTGGGATGGTAGGCGACGAGGCATATCTGTATGTAATGGTGAGGTGATATGTTGGGACGTGCTTGGTGACTTCGGTTGATATCTCAATCTGAATAACTAGTTAGCATCAATCGTCCCTGTAATGAAAGACTTTGCGTACCTTATCACCATTCTTGCTAGTGCCAACGTATACCTCTCCCTTCTCAACCAGCCAAATCCATGCCGTCAGCGCACCATTGAGCACTGTGTAAAGTGCCACGGCGATGGCGGTGTAATGCTTCGTGGCGTCCCAGCCGAACCTGTAGTCCCAGTAGAAGCAGGCTGCGCAAAGCGCGAAGGCGGCATAGCCGATTGCGAGACGGACATCGGACAAAATGTGAGACTGCTTGAACTTGAGAGAGTTGAGATAGGTTGGGATGGCATCGTCGGAAGTGTTCTTAAGGTCTAGAGAGAAAGTTAGCCGAATGCCCTAGAAGAGGTAGTGCTGCCACCTTGGTGGACAGCCGTCAAGAGAATGGCATCTAGTGACGAAGATCATCAAGCCACACGTTAATGACTTACCTGCAAGGTTATGCACCGTTATCTTCGCATTCGGATCGGCCATTGTATAGGGTTCTGTGTGTTCTCTATTCAAAAGCTTGAGTTCTGGTTGTTGATGGTCGTCGCAAAGCGCAAGGCTGAAAGGGACGGCTCAGGTACAGCTTCCAAGCTCGAAGCTACCGCGATCTGTCATTAAGGCTGGCTGCCGAGGCGGCAGGCTCCGTGGTTAACCTCCAGCTAGAGTTGCCCAACGACGTCGAGGTAAATACTCGAATTACGACGGAGTTAGCCATATCTTCAGCATCAAAGGTTGCGCATTGAGCGCATCGCACCTCACAACGTCCCTCTCCCTGTACGCCAGACACATCACTCAAGATGGTGCACGCGGTCGTGCAAACGATCCATCGTGATCCCCAGCTCTTGTATGGTTCCCAAAACTTCGCATACTTCAAGATGCCCTCTAACTCAATGCCAGTGTCTGGATTCTTCTCCCCATTCTCACGGTCATGATCTTAACCGGAGTCCTCCGCCACTATGTAACAGTCCTCATCACATCCGCCCCAAAAAAGGTCGAGCTCCCCGTCCTCAAAGAGCAAAAGGCACTCCAGCGCGGCGTCAATTTCCGCATGAACGCCAACGCGATCTCCGAGTCCTCCTTCAAAGCCCGCAAGAACTACCTTGTGTCCGCATACCAGAGCGGAGAGTTCTTGAAGCCAAAGCAGGGAGATGATGCCAGCGGACCTTCAAACCCAATGACGGATCCGGCGATGATGGACGGGCTGATGGGCATGATGAAGGGAAATATGAGCATGATTATTCCGCAGACAATTATTATGGGGTGGATCAATGCTTTCTTTTCTGGATTTGTTGTTTGTATGTGCTTCCGAATGCCAACCACTCCCACCTTAGGAATGCCTATGCTAATCGGCTAAACAGTGAAGCTCCCATTCGCCATCACACCGAAGTTCAAGCAAATGCTCCAATCCGGTGTCATGACCAGTGACCTCGACGCGCGCTGGGTGTCCTCCATCTCCCTATACTTCATCTGCCTCTTCGGTCTCCAGGCCGTCTTCAACTACTTGCTCGGCAGCGACAATGCTGCTAGCCAAATGGCACAGCAGCAGATGGGTACCGGTCCAGCTGTTGGCGCCCCAATGGGTCCACAGCCGGACTTTAACAAGCTGTTCTTGGCTGAGGCCGAGAATATCGAGGTTATGAGCCATCAGTATGCTTTGGATGGTGTGGAGGAGAGGTTATTGGCTAGTGTTAGGTGTTAGAATAAGCGAGTGTTTTTTTTTATAAAAAATATATACCAATCGACATATGATTTCCGTTAGGCCCCGCTGGCTCCTGTAATAATGATGATCGTGGCTCAAGAAGCAAAAGAGTCGGTCAAAGTAGCATCGAAGCCAGGATGACGAAGCAAAACGCCCAAATTTTCCTTATGGGACTGATCCGCAACCCGGGTATCCAGAAATGGAGCTCTGAGCGTCGCGGATGAAGAGATTAAGAGAGCACTGACTGGCTTCGTTCTGTATCTACTATTGGCTCATTGGCTCGTAACATAGTACCTCGGAGTAGGCTGCCAAGATGCTATATACTGCTCCAGTACCACCTCACTCTTCTCGCGTATAATAAGTGCTGCTAACTCCAGTAAAGAATGTTTGTCAGATTCAATGGTTTCGGCATGCGGTGTCCAGCGTAACTGCACCCTGCCATCCCCGATGCAAGCGTCCCGTTTGTATGTGCTTTCGCCGTAACTGGCAGGCTGCATTGGCGCAATAGATCATGAATGGTAAGTATGTGCACCTCGCCCATCCCTACCGCGTCCAACCATTCAGCAACCAGCATTCAAAATCAGCATCAGCAAAACCAATCAACTCGGGAAGTCGACCAGTATATCAACCTGCAACCCTCAGCAGGTCCTCGTCAACGCTCAGCAACGACCTCGCCTGCACAATCGGACCCGCCACCAAACACCTCAAAACGAACGCGACACAATGCCCTGGAGCCTCTTCCCCGGCCTCTCCACCTTCCCACCCTTCGCAGGCAACAACGTTGGCGGTGGTTGTTCTCCTCCACCAAACGACCAAGTGCGCCAACACGCGAATGGCGGCGACGAGATCTCAAACCGCTACAAAGCCGGCTCAGGCGCCTTTCCAGGCATGAGCGAGCCCGGAGCGCCAAAATGGACGGGAAGACCGCAGGCGGTGCGCAATGTGGATCCGGGGATGGGTATCAAGCTGCCGAGGGGGATGGTGGATATGGATAGGGGGGATAAGGTACAGGGAAGAGGAGAAGGAGGGTGGCCTGGGCAGGGTGGGGAAAAATGGATGTGCAATTGTCCCATTTGTCAGAGGAAGAGGATGGGTGTGCGGTGAGATAATAGTGGGAGGATGGCGCTTGTCTGAACTAAATGGTGTTGGCTTCAGCGATTCTCTTTGTGTTTATGGTAGATGGTAGATCTGTCAATGTACTCGCTACATCTCCTTGTTGACCTCGTAGGTCATGGCTCATGGAAATCTCAATACTCGCTTTTCGGTTACTCAATAACCTTGGGGGACGGTGGCCGCCAGCCTACTATTGAATAATCTTGAATTCTAAAGTGCACCAAAGAAGTGATTGACAACTAGATGAACATCGGCTTTAGGAATGCTCTGAGAGACCGCTTATCTGTTTAATACGTGTCAAACGGCCTCCAACCTATACTATACAGTAAGGATGGCTCAAGTGATTATGTAGCCTGGTTACTTCAACACAGCTGCGGGGCCGGTCGGTGGTGCATTGGTCGACGCATTAGCTTGACCTGACCCGGCGTTCCTATTTCCGCCACCACCGCCGCCGCCACCAGCCGGGTTTCTCGGGCCGCGTCCTCGTCTTGGTCCACCCCTTCCTCCACCACTACCACCACCACCGCCACCGCCAGCATTCCCGCCACTTAATCCTGGAGTGTTCTGGTTCGAAGCAGTTGCTTGACCACCCTGCCTACCCTGATTCTGATTCCCACCCATCGGCCCCCTCGGCGCAGCCAGAGCCTCCCTCGCAGGCTTAGTATCCTTCCTTTCCAGCACCTGCACTGTGCCTTGGGCAATCTTCGTCGGGTTAGCAGCCATAGCCTTCTTCAAACTCTCAGCATCCACAAACTCCACATACGCAAAGCCTTTCCTCTTATCGATTTCAACATGTGACACCGCGCCGAATGTCTCCATAGCTTCCTTAAGAAGTGGCTCGGTGACACCTTGTGATGGGTTGGCATGCTTGATGAAAGCCCTTGTTGCACCAGAGGATGGTGTCATGAGGTTTTGTTGTTTCCGACCGCCAGCTGGCGTAGCTTGCTTGTTAAGCGCTACTGGGCCAGCCGGTGCTGTTGGTGGGAGATTCGGCACTTGCTGATTTGCATTTTGACCACGAGCAGGAGTAGACGGACGAGGGTGAACTCCTCCAGAGCCAGGAGTCGATGCCCTTGCATTCGACTCTGCCGGCTTCTTGAGCAAGACCATCGGCGCTGGTGCCTCCTTGGGTTTGTCGTTCTCGGCCTGTTGTGCGTTGTTGTTTCTGCCTCTGTTTCTTCCTCCGCCTTCTCTGCCTGACTGACCTGCTCGTCCGCATTGCTGCACAGAGGCAACTGGAGTGCCTGTCTTCGCAAGGTCGGCTTCCACTTTACCACGACGACCACCAGTGTTACCGCCTGGCAGCAGTCCATCTCTCTGCAAGATCCTCTGAGCAGCAGCCATGCTACCACGCTCGCGTGCAGCAAGACGAGGGTTCTTCGATGGCTCGGCAGGCGCAACGGCCTGGCTACTACTAGCTCCCTGCTTGTTGGCAGCTTCCCTGCTCATCACCTTGACCTGCTCGCGAGGACCCTTATCACCTCTATCTCTCTTGCTCTCTCTGCCACCCTTCTTTGGCGACTCCTCGGTTGTCTCCTTAGACTTGCCCTTGCCAGAAGACGCTTGTTCACGGCCGCTCTTGCCCTTACTGGAGGACTCTTTATTGCTCTTGCTGGCCTTCTTATCTTTCAGGTATTGGACAAGAGGGGTCGTGGTGACCTTCTCTGTCTTACCAGCGGAGCCGGCATCCTCTTCCTTTGCCATGACCGGGTTGATGAGGCTCTCGAGGAAGTCCATGAACTCTGGATCCTGGTCGATGGTGCCTTGGCGTGCATCCGTGCGACGCTTTCCTGTGGGAATGCGACCATATGGTGCATACTCGACGGATGGTGGACCTAAGAGGCAAGAGCTTGTGCAGGTATTCGCAGCATCCTCGAAGGTCAATTGGCGAACGTGGTTTGAGAGCTGGATGAGATGTGCTTCGTTGTTGAGGTGCAAGTATGCTCTCGACGGGCGCGAGACTTTAGCTAGGCTGCGTGGTTGTTAGCCGAGGCACAGTCTGGCTTTCATGGACATTGAGCTTACTCTTTCGAATCCTTGCCGGGCTTGTAAGAGAGCCAGTCCACCTTCCCACCACCAAGTTGCCACTCAACACCAATTATTGACTTGAACTCGGCCTCGGTGAGTGCTGGCGCTAGTCGTCTAATCACGACCTTGAGCTTTGGGCCCGCAGGTCTGCTGTGAGAGCTCTTCTGTGTCTTCGATGTCTGACCTGGCGCTACAGAGAGCACTCCGTTCGTGTGTCCGACAGCCATATTGGGCGCAGGTTTGGGACGAGTAAGGATTACTGGAGCTGGAGCTGGAGTTGGTGCGGGCGGATCTGTCCTACTGAACTCCGGTCGAAAACGCGCCGCTAGATCGTCGACAGAAAGGGTTGTTGGAGCTGGAAGGGCTGAAGTCTGCGATGTCGGGATGAGCTCTGTGGTAGGACTGAGTGAAGTGGGAGGGTCGGTGTCGTTGCGACGAGATTTAATAAGAATGACTAGGTCGTGTATAGAAAGGGCTCGTGAAGCAAGTCTGACTTGATGAGTGGACGAGGCCGCTCGGGACAACTTGACGGCTGTGAGGTAAAGGACTTCCACTGTATAAGGGCAATGGTGCAGCTATATGGTCTGCTGTTATTTCAAGGTCGAGTGTTATAAGTGCAAGTAGGTGCTAACTGGTTGTTAAGTGCGTGCCTTTGATCGCGACTGGGGCGTCACTTAGATGGCCCAGATAAGATAACACCATCTATGATCTGTTCTTGAGCTACGCCAGGGCGTGTGCTCAGTGTTTCAAGTTGGCCTGAGTGCCTGACCTGAACCGCCAATGACGACTGACGGCCCGATAATTCACCGGATGGCAGCTGGGGCTGAGAACCATCGAGGACGATATTGCGACCAACCCTTTGTCTCATCGCCGTTATACTCTTCTCCTACCGATAACTAGGACGACTTTGTTGAGGGATACTAACCACAGCCTCCCTATTCTTTAACCATCACAACGATACCCAGCACCTCTTCCTGTGTCTCTTTAGAAGCGATCAACGCCCCGTAAACACGAACACCTCAACCAACATTGGCCAGCTTACAAACTAGGTTAGAGTCGTCCACCACCTCAGATATACTCAAAAGTTCGAATTTCGCTCCCAGCGGCCACAGCACAATTGCTCAAGCTTAGCACGGAACCTTCCAAGAAACTCCATCTCGCCGTCGGACCTCCAAGCCGCGCGCCTCTCTCACCAAGGTTGTAGATAGAGGGCACCACATTTACGACAAACCGCACAACCCGCTACAACTTATCATTCGAGCTCCGCCAAAGAACTATAAGCCTTTATACGTCGATCGAAGCAGCAAAACATTTTAAAAATGTCATCCACAGTCCCAAAGCCAGGCCCAGCCAAGCTCGGCCCTGGCGCAGGCCTCGACCAATGGTTAGAGCAAGCGAAGCTCTGCAGATACCTCCCAGAGAATGCCATGAAGCAGTTGTGCGAGATGGTGAAGGAGTGTCTTATGGAGGAGTCGAACATTCAACCTGTGAGGACGCCAGTCACTATTTGTGGAGATATCCACGGACAGTTTTACGATTTGCTGGAGCTCTTTCGGGTGGCTGGTGGTATGCCAGGGGAGACGAATGTTCAGGCGCCTACAACAGTTATAAGTTCTGAAGATCTAGAGCCTCCTGCTATTACGGAGAAGGGTGGTGGTAACAGCAGTGATGAGGAGGAAGAACGCCGTGGTAGACCACGTACAGCTGGCAGCAGTCGCCCAACAAGTTCCGGCGCGAACTTTACTGAGCCGAATGTGGCGAACACTGTTACTGGGACTGGCAAGCAGAACTTTGTCTTCCTGGGTGATTTTGTGGATCGTGGTTACTTCTCCCTGGAGACGCTAACCCTGTTGATGTGCTTGAAGGCCAAGTACCCTGACCGCATCACTCTGGTTCGTGGTAACCACGAGTCTCGTCAAATCACCCAGGTTTACGGTTTCTACGAGGAGTGCCAGCAAAAGTACGGAAACGCATCAGTCTGGAAGGCATGTTGCCAAGTCTTCGACTTCTTGATTCTCGCCGCCATCGTCGATGGCGCTGTTCTTTGTGTCCACGGTGGTCTTTCCCCTGAGATTCGCACTTTGGACCAGATTCGTGTTGTTGCCCGTGCACAAGAGATTCCACACGAAGGTGCGTTCTGTGACTTAGTGTGGTCAGATCCTGAAGATGTGGAGACATGGGCTGTTTCTCCTCGAGGTGCCGGTTGGCTTTTCGGAGACAAAGTGGCTACGGAGTTCAACCAAGTTAACGGCTTGAGGCTGATAGCACGTGCGCATCAACTGGTTAACGAAGGTTACAAGGTGAGCAAACCCCCACCACGCTTGATACTTGTCAAATGCTAATAAATCTGCAGTACCATTTCCAGCAGAAGTCAGTCGTCACGGTCTGGTCAGCACCCAACTACTGCTACCGCTGCGGCAACGTCGCATCGATTATGAACGTCGGCGAAGATCTTGATCCAAAGTTCTCCATCTTCTCCGCCGTGCCCGAAGACCAGCGTGCAGTTCCAGCCAACCGTCGTGGAGCAGGAGAGTACTTCCTCTGAGCTGCGACCCGACGCGGAGCACGACCGAGCGGATAGCACGAATGAATGGGTAGCACGAGTGAACGAAAACAGCACGATTTATGGAGCCAGGAAAGAAACATGGTCCAGATTTTCTGAACACATTGTCATTGTCCGTTTTGCATCTACGGCGTTTGGGCTTTGCATATGGCACGAGGATGGAGCAATGGCAAGCAAAATACCCTGTATGAGTACTTTTGGCGTTATAAATGAGAGATGAGAGATGAAGGATGAATGTTATGAATGAGGAGAACAGCGCCAAGACAGAAAGAGCAAGAATGAGAACGCCGAAGCACAGCGAATGCGTTTTGATGGCTTGCACAGCGTTGAACTTGCATTGAAGATATGCTTTGAGCGAGCCTTTAGCATCGGGCCAAGAATGAATGAGCGCAAATGCATTACATCTTATCTGCGCTTAATCTCTATATCGTGATCAAACATGCTATATATACCCATAGTGTACAGTCTATAGTTACACATTCAACGTTACCTTTCCCGTTTAAACACCCTTTCATAATTTCTCGACTTTGGCGGTCTTTCCCCCCAACCCCTCCAATGCGTTATACGCCCACTGATAACTCCCCAAGAAAACCGCCCCTCCAATACTAATCCACATCGTCCTCGGGCCCACGCCCTTAAAGAAAGCACTCGCACCCTCCTCTTTTAACATCTCCTTCGTCAGCCCAACCAATCCCCTCCTGGTCTTAGCCAACATCATCCTCGTCTTCAGAACATCCAAAGGCGTCGTTATGCTTGCCGCCACGGCGCCGGCAAAGGAGCCTATCAACCCGGACTCATATGCTGGGATCTGTGAAGCGCCGGACTGTTGGAGGCGGAGGCGTTTGAGGGACTCCCAGAGCGGGAACTGGATAACCGTAAACGGGACCTCGCGGAATATGGTGATGCCCCAGCCCCTATACAACTCGCGCCAGACGCCGACAAATCCAATCGTGCTCCTTTGACTCAGTATAGACGTGAGCGCTGACAAACTGCTCGGATACTGTTTTGCTTGTGCTCTTTGCTTTACCACTTCAGTTGGGACGCGGACTGCGCAGGCTGCAATCTCTCCCAGAGAGGCTGCCACCATGTGCGCGACTGGCCCCGAGGCTGTGCCCTGCCTTGAGCTCAAGAACTTCTTTGTCGACTCGTAGGTGCAGAAGAAGAGCGCGGCGCCAGGTGCTGAGCCGACAATCACACTGCCGACGCCGGCGTATATACCGCTGAAGCCGCCGGAGCGAAGAAACCCATTGGGTGACTGGAGACGTGTCTTAAGTGTGTCGACGGGGTAGAGGGAGAGGTCGACTGTGGTTCCGGCGAGGGCGCCTGAGAGGAGCGCGGAGGTGAAGGCTGTTGTGGAGGTGGAGGTGGGGGTGGGCATTTTGGCGGATTGAGGGTATTTGGGGCGGAGATATGGAAAAAAAGAGGTGAGGGTCAGGGAGTGACGGAAATGAGAATTGAGGAAGGCTATCGCGCCGTAGCCTTGGTGGATTTCTCGATTCTGAGCTCTCAGAAAGTAGATTGAAAGGTACCCATGGCGGTGGGGGACTTTCGTTATCGGTAGCCGCGCGACGCGCTTATCGGAGACGTCGACGTTTGGCAACTGTATATAAAACTTTGAAAGAGGTTTTATGTGACGCTGTCACAATGCTATCATGAGACTATCCTGTGCATTAGAATGGGCCAGTTGCAGGAGATGGGACAAACTTCAGGGTCGACAAGGAGTGGTTGACCAGGTTATCAAGAATCTGCAGTACCTTAGAACAGGAGCGATTGACTGTATGTAGAGACTATAATAAACTCTTGAGCACTACCTTAAAATCAAACAGGTCAATTTGTCCAAGATGGGCAACAAGCCGTGTTGCCGAAGAATGCCTCGGACGAGCAGGCGGTAGTGAACATTGGTATTATCCATCGCACAATGACAGCTACCAGCATGCTAACTAGTCCAAGGCCTAGCTATAAGCGGGGGTGTAGATTCTATGGCACTAGCGTATTTATGCTCTCTTCTGCAATCTAACTTGCGAAAGTTGCCCGCCAAAGTTCGGTTTCGAGCGTTTGTGGTTGATCATGGTGTGAGATCGGAGAGCAGCACTGAAGCTCAGGCTGTAGCAAAAGTCTTAGAGTCGAGAGGTACACCTTTCCTTGGAATGCACGAAGACCTCGCTAAATATGATCAGATATCTCAACATCTGTCCTAAAGATCGAGTGGCCGAAAGACCTCGATGCCAAAGCGGCTCCCAACTTCGAGTCTCTAGCTAGAACCTACCGCTTCCAAGCCCTTGGTCGAGCATGTCGGGATCATGACGTCGACACTCTCTTTCTAGCACATCACCAAGATGATCAAGCTGAAACACTCCTTATGCGTCTAGTTAACGGACATGGTAGGCGTGGGTTGCTAGGCATGAACGAATCGGCCCCCATCCCAGAGTGCCATGGTATATACGGCGTAGACCATGGCGGCGGCGAGCTACTTCACAACGCTTATGGCTTTCTTTCAATGGGTCATGATGGTGACCACATGAGTATAGAGAGTGGAGGTGTGAGAGTTTACAGACCACTTCTAAGCTTCTCTAAACAGGAATTGCGAAAAACATGCGAGGAGAATGAGATGCCCTGGTTCGAGGATCATACGAATATTGATCCGACAATCACTATGCGGAACGCGATTCGACATATCTACGCACATCACAAGCTACCGGTCGCATTACAGAAACCTGCACTTCTTTCAATGCTGGATAGACTTCGCTTGCAACGAGAAGAAGCACAAAGGCGCAAAGGCAAAATGTGGTCGGCGTGCAAGATACGACCGATGGAATTTGACAAACGATTTCCGCGTCTCTATTTGGCAATCGAACGCTTGAGTATCGCAGAAATCCAGGATAAACAAACAACGACCTTGCTCTTGGAGGTCTTGCGAGACCGTGTGCAGATGGTAAGCGGGCAGCAAACCATCGATCTTCAGGGGCTGCTGCCAGTTCTTAGGACAATATTTCCCCAATTAAACAAAGACGGAAGGTCCTCGACACCGCCCCGAGCTTTTACCAAAGCCGGCATGCAGTTTGAGCCATGCTCGTACACGCGGCATGACGGTCAACAAGCTGGTTGGATTCTCACGCCCCAGAAAGCATATCGAGGGAGAGAGCCGTGCTTGGACATCCCGCCACTTCCACAACCCCAGGCCGGGAAGACACCCTTTCCACACACCCACAAGCAGTCAGATATTGATGATGCCATCGCATACGATCCTGAGAAGTGGCACCTTTATGATGGTCGATGGTGGGTCACCTTTGCCAACCATTCCAACGTCAATCTACAGCTTCGACCTTTCATCTCCTTGCCTAAGACCGATCCCATCACGCACAAAGAAAACAAAGAATTAGTCCGCAAACTCAAGGAGAAAATAGAGGTGCTCAACGAGGATAAATCAAAATGGTACCAACAGTCGCAGTCAGGCGGTGAATGGAGGCTAGCGGATGTGAAGCATTCGCTGCCTATGTTGGTAATAGCCGGAAAGCCTAACTCGGCACAGCAGGGTGCAGCTGTTCATTGTGACAGTGACGCGCCTACGGGGAAAATAGTCGCGTTCCCTACGTTGAAAATTGAGGATTGGGAATGGTATCGGAAACGCAATTTTGATTACGCAGTGAGATATAAGTATATTCCGGGCGGCGATCATTTTGGCGTCTTCTAATGAAGCTACAGTGGCTTGGATAGCAGTGCCTGGGGTATACGTGGTTCCCAGGGGAAACAGTTTTGCCGTTTAAGCACGAAAGTGAAAAGCTGTCAGAGTCACAGACGAGCACAAATTAGAAACCAGCTTAAACGGACATGTGCATGATGCCATGTTAACTGGTTGTCGCAAATCTGGGGTTGCTAACGTGAAAGTGGTTAGTTCACGTGCGACGTGGTAATATGAGGCCCGCGAATCCATCACAAGTGCACTGTGTTGAGCACGAGTAGTACCCAGTAGTACTCGAGGGACCGCCGGGTAGGTAGGGTATTTTGGGTGCGAGGGTCGATCGGGTGAGTACTGGGTAGTCACCCAGTTTTGAGCTTGTATGAGAGCACCTGATACCGTTTAAAGCAATTTCTCGGTTATCAAGATTAAATCTGTGCTAGTAATCATATGGAAAAGCAGATACTGGTCGACAACACCAGGTTAACAACCATTGGCAGTTTTGAGCTCTAAGCGACTACTCAGATCATGTGAGGCCCGCTTAATCTGCTTAATACAGTCAAGCGCTCTCTTAATTCATACTGGGTAACTTCCCGGGTGCTTGGGTAGGGTAGCAAAAATGCCCTGGGTAAGTACTTGGCAGTACTTTACCCAGTGGTTACCTAGTATGGCCTATCCGCCGCTCAACACTGCAAGCGCAAATTACGAGTAAGATAAGGCGTCGCTGTAGTTCAGTCAAATGAGCAATTACTTATCACGCTCTGGGTTACAAGTTCAATCCTTGAGCATGTCCCAAACGGCATCTAAATACTCACACCGACGCAGGAGGTTTTCGAGCAACTTGGCCACTGTGCAAGCCACCATACGGTAAATGCATTGGTAGCCCGGACTCGCGGCAAATATACAACTCGAGCTAAACTCGGACATTTTGCCAGTTTTGATGTTCTTGGGGTTTTGATGTGCGAATAACGAGTTAGTATTGGTATTGATGTGGCCACTTAAGTGAATCTCCCTCCTACACCATTTTTTCCGACACTCGAGAAACAGGATTTTCCTTCTCATATTCTGATTGTTAAATTTTCAATGATTGTTCTTTCTGAATTGGGAGGCTCCTTAATTTGCGATAAGCGGTTACCGGCAGTTTGATCTCGCGCGGCTTTGAAAGGACGCTGTCCTTGCACAACAACCCGCCAGCCGCGCAATCTGCAACACACTAACCTCAAAAAGAACCACTCCACTGACATCACCACAGAACCTCCTTTGACACATAACACAGTTCTTACCTTTCCCAAACAAGCTAACGACAACAATCTCGAAAATGGCATCCTGGCCATCAAGCGACGACTCTTTCTGGCACCGCTCCTCCTCGACATGGTACCCAAGCATGGCCTCCTTCAACCAACCAGCTCTTGCGAGAGCTGGAGACAGTTCCTCCTCCGGCGACTCCTGGACCACCGCCGGTGTATCTCTCCACGACATCAAGTACAAGTCAGAGTCCGACTCCTCCTTCGCCAACAAGGTCGAGCGTGATGACCAGACATACCCAGATGGCGGCTTGCGCGCTTGGCTCGTCATCGTCGGTGCCGCTTTCCTTCTCTTCGCTACTTTCGGCTTCCAGACATCCATCGGGCTTTTTCAACTCCATTGGTCGCTCAACCAGCTGTCCGGTTACTCTGCCACCGAGGTTGCATGGATTCCATCCCTGTTCGTCTTTCTCTCCGTGGCCTTCATGTTCTGGGCGGGGGCAATTTTCGATAGATACGGAGCACGCTATGTCCTGGGCGCTGGCTCTCTCGGCTACTTCACAATGTTCTTCCTGCTTGCAAGATGCACCGCGTACTGGCACTTCATCCTCTGTCTGGGTGTCCTTGGTGGGCTGTCAGGTGCGACCATCGTCACCTGTGCACAAGGAGTGATTGGACACTGGTTCAAAGTGAACCATGGCATGGCATCGGCTATTGCTATGTCCGGAGCAGCTTTCGGTGGTATTACGGTGCCGCTCATACTGAAGCTGCTGCTGGAGAAGGTGAGTTGGGTGTGGGCTATGCAAGCTATGGGTTTTATCGTCGGGGCCTGCTTGGTGGTAGGTAACGTGTTGTGCAAGAGCAGGTTGCGGGCTACTAGTACTAGTGGCAAAGTTGACTTGAAGTGCCTTTTGGATAAGCGCTTTGCATGGTTGACAGCTAGCGTCTTTGGTGAGTACAAGAGGATTCCCATGCGCAATAACCATGTGAACTAACATTCAGTTTAGGGTTTGAGCTTCTCCTTATCACCGGCCTCGGTCTCATCCCAAGTTACGCATTCGAAGCTGGGTATGGCACAAGATCTGGCTTCTTCCTTGTCATGACGATGAGCATGTAAGTTCTGTCGCTGTATCTCGAGCTTCCCGAATATGGCACTAACCATTGTTCTAGTGGCTCTTCATTCGGACGCCTCGTCCCTTCTTATTACTGCGACATGATTGGCCGCTTCAACACTCTACTTCTCATGGCAGTCATGACTCTGCTCAGCATGTTGATCCTCTGGCTGCCAGCAGGCGATGTGTCTGAGGTCGCTCTTTACTTCTTCGTCATATTCTACGGCTTCGGCACCGGCAGCTTCGTAAGCTTATCCATGGCATGCGTTGGGCAGCTCTGCTGTGGCAGAGAGATGGGCCGGTGGATTGGTGCCCTTGATGGAGCTGTGAGCATTGCGTGAGTTACTCCGTTTTATGGTTCATAGCATTTCCTTGAATGTCATCACAACGCTAACAGCAAACAGAACGCTTATCTCGATCCCGATCGGAACCGCAATGCTTGAGAATTGTGGCACAAAGGCGATGGTAGGGTTCCTTGTAGGTGTCCTATGCCTCTCTATTGGGGCGTTGTGCGTGGCGAGAAGATTGTGTTTGGGTGAAAAGTGGATGTGGATGATCAAGGTCTGAAGAGATTTTCTTTTGTTCTGCGTTAGGTCGTTATGGTGCGAGGTTTAGATGGCGAGGACGAGAGTGAAAGATGCATGGGTTACGATTGACGATGAAGCATGTTACGAATATGATTAAGATAAACGTCAATAACGAATCACTTGTAGTGAAGCACCCGAAGTCGAGTCCTACCGTGTCACAAGGTCTCTGCATGGTGTCTGATAAAGTTCAGTAATTGCACCAATATATTCCTTCAAAACTTCAAACAGCAAGCGAGCGGTACACTTACATCTATTGATAGTTCGGAGTTTGGTACATACCCATCCCCCAAATCTCTCTTTCCCTCGGTCTTTCCATACCATCCATGTTGCCACCCATAACGTTGCCAGCCTGTCCCATATTCGCCTGTGAGCGATTGCCGTGTCCCAAATTCGATTGCACATTGCTACTTTGCCCCATGTTCGCCTGCGCAGGAGCTGCATATGTAGACCTTGCTTGCGAGCGACCATTATGTCCACCAAATCCTGCTAACAAGCTGCTCACTTCGCTCATGGTGTTTGCAATGCTACCAGTCTGCCCCAGATTCGGCTGCATATTACTACTCTGCCCAAGATTGGGTTGTATGCTGTTGCTTTGTTGTGCGAGGTGTGGATGTATATTACTGCTCTGGCCGAGGTCTGGTTGTATGTTGCTGCGTTGTGGCATTTGGGACATAGATGGTGGGGGGTTAATTGGCTGTCCCATATTGGCTTGAATTGGTTGACCCAAATTTGGCTGTATGTTGCCGTCGGAGGCGCTAGTCCCGTGTCCGTCCTCGCTGCCACCCTCAGCAACATTAACTTGGAATTTACCCTCTCCTGGGATTCTCCTCTTTTCATTCTCTCTGATCTTTCTCCTATTACCCCATTTGCCAGTCATACCCTTCTCCCAAGTCGGACCATGATTGTGCTTTCCCCTCCCCTCGCCCTCTCTATACCTCAGCTCCCAACCACCACCCTCATCCTCCTTCATCTGGCACGCATTGAAACTGAACTCGCACTCCGTCTTCCTCGTGTTCGCCTTGCGTTTCCTCTCTCCTGGCTTAGTACGATCTTGATACACACCACCTCTCGCACACTGAACCATAATCAACTGTCTCACACCATCCTTCCTCTTCCGCCTCCTGCCCGCACTGAGCGCATAACCTTGTGCAGCAGCATGTTGTTGCGCACTCTCCAACAACTCCTCAAAAGTAGCAAAGCGACCTTGCGGAGGCAAAGTCATAGACGAATTGAGTCCATACACGGCAGCTTCGGCGCACGCCTTCGCCTCGTTGGCAGCATTAGCTGCCACCTCCGCAGCTGCCATGGCAGCTTTTAATGCCTCCTCTGCATCGCGAACATGTGCTTGAGCAGTGGCGGCTTCGATCTTGAGTTTCCTTGCCGTCTCCATGAGCTCTTCAGCATGAGCGGATTGATCGCGCACGTGAGGCTCTGGGTCCTGCTGCATTTCGTTGTCGAGGGGATGCATTGGGCCTAGAGGCACTTGGGGTGGTTGGTAGAGGCCGTTCATTGTAAGAACTTAGCGCTCCACGCGCTTAAGATGTGAACCGATTAACCACGCCGGCTTTTGTTGTGGTCTTGCTGGCAAATGTCTGAAGGCCGTCGCGAGTCCCGAGGCTACTGGGCGCGATATATGTGGCGTGGCGGCTTTTCCTTCGACAGTATCACAACTATATGCTAACTGCTCTGAAAATACAGCTGTGAATAGATTGGCTTCTACTTAAATGAGTCTGATGTAATCGTGGCTTCCAAGTGATGAATGACGAAAGTCGTGAATGTCGGGTGGTCGTCGTCTCCTCAACTGCGCTCATGGTCTGTCTCGCTTACAGTTGCCACCCTGACAAAAACCTCGGTGTTACTTGGCGTTAGAGCGGGCCGGCAGTTGTGCAACACTTCTGGCCAGCTGCCACGCCTCATACATCTTCCAGTCACCACGAGCCCAGTCAATTCTCGAGATAGTCTCAACGTTGAGAAGTCGTCCTCTGAAGAATGGGTTGTGGCTTTAGCGGGAAAGAATTATCTGCGAATTCAGGGTGACACTCAAGTAAATCATTTCACCACGATTCTCACGGTTTCACAGGAAACGGGTTCAAAGCAATGAAGTTCATTCTACAAAGTCTATAATTGTGGAGTATAGGGGGATTGGATGTTTTGTATCCACAAAAAGTGTCCATGTCCCGAGGGGTCGAAGGGCAGGCCATATAGCAGGGAACGGAGCGCAGCCATCAGGTGTCTAGCCATTTGGTTCAACGCAATCCAATGTCAATATCCCACAATCTTTAGACGTAGACCTCAAGGAGAGAGATAGGTTACGCATATGCTCATGTGGTGTTTTGTCCCTCAGTATGCCCGCATTTCGCTCTCAAAACTCACTCGGCGATGGCGAAGTATGTGTGAAGATCGAAGGTATGTACATTGCTGAATTAAGCCGCCAGCGCCAGTAAAGTCGCCACATTTATTTATGCTCCGTTGCGCCGGGTATATTGTCCATCCATCATATTCATGACTAGGATACTTTAAGCTGCAAGCCATTGTTAACCAAAGATCCACTTCTGGAGGGCTTGGGGAACTTACTATCGAGGTAATCGGCAGCTACAAGTAGCTCCAGGCAAAGCTCAGGCGGGATGTCCATGTCGACAACTCCCTGGCGGTCCTTGTTCACCTCAGCGAAGTAGAAGTACTCCACAACCTTCTCGAGGACGATCCCACTGCCGCTGCTGTTAGTACTGTCGTATCGACCTTCGGCTCCAGAACGAAAGGAGATGTATCGTAATGAGCCTCAGATCAAGTGTAATCGCATCTCATCCAGCGTCCATTTCTCGGCCTCGGAATGAAGTGGAAAGGGTCTGTAAGAGCTCAAAAGCTTCTTCATCAATGACTAGCGGGAGTGCTGGCATAGGGAATTGACAGTGAAATAGTAATGAGATGGTCCTACCTCAGCTCTCCGAAGTAGACGCGATTCTCAACGCCCTCTTTCCAGGAACCACGGCTAGTGTCCAGCATTCTGCGGATAGTGCCACTTTGGCAAGCCAACTCGCGGAGTACAACAAAATCGAAGCCGTCGCAGCTAGTGAGTGTGACCCATTTGCTGTCCTCTTCTCTTCCGGTGGTTGCCATGGTTCTGGGGACTGAGTGAGAGCTTGGTGTCAAGCTGTCGAGAACAGAAGAACGAGTACGACGAAGGTTGTTGGAACTGGGAACTTTAAGTAGAACTGTAGAAGGCTATGGTGGGGCCGGAATGCCTTAGTGTACCGGAACGAAGAATGGTCCGAAAGTCTTGGTGGAATATATCACGTGCCGTGCGCTCACTGGGACGTTCACAATTACTGTAAGTTTCTGTCCTTTCTCTCCTCATGGACATTCATGATGCTTAAATTTATGGGCTCATCTATTGGATTATTTCGTGCGACACGCTGACGCATTTTTAAGTATTATTGAGAGAAAACTTCATCCATCATGTATCACCTTCTGGCTCAACACCGACATCTCGATAGCATAGTACGGCCTCAATACCATATGCTTCTCGTCCTATGGTGCGGCAGAGACTCTTGTCCAGTTATCTCTCGCTCCTTGGACGTGTCATACAAGAAGAAATCGATCAGAATAGCATTCACCTTAGTGCCAGGGTGCATCCGCAAGATCTCCTTTCTGATGAGCTCAACACACCATATACTGCAACCTGTGACAAGTTAGCTAATTGGTTTACTCTCCAGAGAATATCTAGGTACCTCTGATCTGGATCTCCCAAGGATGATTATGCTCGATAAGCTGCTTTGTCTTCACGGCATACTCCAGTGTTGGATTGTACTGAAGACATCCCAATGCATTCAGCAACTGCGGGATTCTGTAGTCGGCGAAGATGGTGAGCTTGTCTATGTCGTGGAACTCTCCATAACCTTGACCTTGGAAGCAAGCCCAGATGTCTGCAACGAAAATCTGTGCGCGCTTCAGAATTCGGATACCTTTTTTCTTCTCGAAATCAACTACATCGTTGAAGCAGTTGAAGTCTTCTGCTAACATGTTGACAAGGCCAGCCGCTGAATTCTTGGCATCGCGGATGAGGTTGGCAATATCGTTTTCGTATTTCTACTCATGTTAGAAGTGAGTCTCGTGAGATCGAATGAAGCTTACTTCTTCAAGCACATCTCCTGCCTCTCTCAGGCACTCTAACCTCTCCTTCATCATCGGATCTTCCTCTTCTGTTGCGGACCTGAAGACATACTTCATCTTCGCTTCTGTCAACTCTTCCCTATTACTCCAGAACTCTGGACTAGTGATTGGAATGCCTTCGTCGAGTGCCCGTTGCAACACGGCCACCAAACTCCAGTACCCAGTCCATCTTATATCCTTATACTCAACCTGAAACCTGTGCTTCTCATCCAACTCAGACCAGAATGAGAAGTTCAGCAAATCCATAGTAAAGATGAAGGCAACTGTGCTCTCATCTTGGGTCTTTGGGTGCAGCTCATGAGTTGACCACGTGGCTGTGGAATACTCCTTTTTCTGCATCTGCTCATAGATCATTGAAGCTGCAGCTTTGGTGCTCCTCATGTCCAGGCTGACATCGATTGAGTTATCAGCGATGAACTGAGCTCCCACAAGAACATGGGTTTCCGGGGCAGCATCCTTCTTTGGTCCACCAAAATAGTGCTGGCGCATCAACTCGAGGAGTTCTTGATCGGCTTCATCGTCGGACATGGTAAGATAATGACTTGATATGGTGTCAGGAAATGTGCAAAATAAGACAAGGATGCAAAAGTGGCAGCGAAAACCAATGGAAATTGAACAAGAAGCGGTGACAAAGTCTAGCAATCAGCCACCAGGCACGGGCTGCCGCGACGATACGAGACAATTTTTCAAAGGATATACATGAAATTCAAGCCATATGGAAGAGGTATACCTGAGCAAGTATGAAGTTGTAGTCAGAAATTCAATATTACAATCTCCAAAGCTTAATTCGTGGTGAACAAGCAGTTGTTAAAGAAGTTCTAAAAATTGCCGGACCAAAACAAAGCTGTCTCAGCCTTCCGTCAGCCTTGCATCGCGATTTCAGTTGTCGTCTTATCGAGTCGCGTCTGCCAGAAACAGCCAGCCGCTCAAGGGACCTGGACCGTAATCGGTAGATGTTTGACGTCGCTAGAAGCCTTCCTACATCTTGCGACACAACCCCAACAGACGACAGCTCCTATACTTCCGGCGTCGCATTTAAATCACTCCGACCTCTACAACATCAGCGACAACAGGCAAACTTACACGACCCTGCGCCTTACACGGTCAACGCACAGAGCACATTGTTAACGGCGATTGTGTGAGCTTATGGCCAACATGGGGAGACACACTTACAACCAGCAGTCGCTGGGCAAAAGCTTGAATAGAGCCGTCAAAGAAGTACGAAAGCCCCTAGCAGTGCTTATACACTGGAGCGAACAACTTCAAGACCTCACTTTCAGTTCGGGAGCTTGTTATTGAGCTACTGATAGCTCCTTATCAAGAACGGCGCCGGATTGCGCCAGGAGCTCACGGAGGCGCATACGACATCACAATGAAGATAACGGCTAACATTTTATCTTTAGGCTAAAGTCCTCATGGTAGGCGCAGGAGGCATTGGATGCGAACTCCTCAAGAACCTAATGCTCAGCGGCTTCGGAGTAGACGGCCAAATAGACATCGTGGACCTCGATACCATCGACCTCAGCAACCTCAATCGCCAGTTCCTCTTTCGCCACGAGCATATCAAGAAGTCAAAGGCGCTTGTCGCCAAAGAGGTCGCCCAGAAATTCAACCCAAATGTCAAGCTCGAGGCACATCATGCAAATATCAAGGATGCGCAGTTCAATGTCGAGTGGTTCCGCCAATTCACCATCGTCTTTAATGCTCTCGACAACTTGGAGGCTAGACGCCATGTCAACAAGATGTGCCTTGCTGCTAACATTCCATTGATTGAGAGTGGCACCACTGGATTCAATGGTCAGGTGCAGGTCATTAAGAAGGGCCTCACGGCATGTTACGACTGTACACCAAAGGTCACACCGAAGAGCTTTGCAGTCTGCACCATCAGAAGTACACCAAGTCAGCCGATACATTGCATTGTCTGGGGAAAGAGCTATTTGTTGAGCGAGGTCTTTGGCGCGAGTGAGGTAGAGGCGAAGGAGTTGGACCACACCGAGGATTCCGAGAATGCACAGGAGATTGAGAAGTTGCGCCAGGAGGCAGAGGCATTGAAGAGGATAAGAGATTCAATGGGCACGGAGGTCTTCCCACAACTACTGTTTAACAAGGTGTACAAGGAGGATATAAATCGCTTGAGGTCAATGAAGGAAATGTGGACGTCGAGGCGCGCACCAGACCCATTGGATTATGCGGAGTTGTCAGCAAATGCAGAGTCACGCGAAGCATCGAAGGACAAGATCATGAAAAACGACCAAAGGCAATGGACACTTGAGGAGAACTTGATTGTTTTCAGAGACAGTCTACAAAGGTTGAGCGCAAGGATGCTGAAGGCCGTCGCGAACAAGTCGGAAGGTGATGCCGAGCCTAGCATCGAGTTTGACAAGGACGACGAGGATACTCTGGATTTCGTCGCTGCAAGTGCTAACATCCGCGCCATCATCTTCGGTATCGAGACAAAGCCACGCTTCGAGATCAAGCAGATGGCTGGAAATATCATTCCAGCTATTGCTACTACGAATGCCATTGTCGCTGGGCTGTGCGTTTTACAATCCTTCAAGGTTCTCCAAAACGACTACGACAGCACCAGATTTGTCTTCCTCTCACCTTTCGGCAACGAGCGTCTCATGAGCAACGATAGAAATGCCGCGCCAAACCCAGAGTGCCCAGTCTGCAACCCTGCGCAAATAAGATTGCTTGTCGACTTCTCCCGCGCCACTCTTAACGACTTGGTCGAGGATCTGCTGCGCATGAAGTTAGGATATGGCGAAGAGTTTGTCGTCAGCAACGAGGTCGGCATCCTCTACGACATAGATGAAACAGAAAACTTGGAGAAGAAGTTAAGCGAGTTAGGTATCTCCGGCGAGAGCTTTATCACCGTGACTGATGAGGATGAAGACCCTCGCGTCAACCTCGTCATCAGCATGCAGGAGTCCAAGGATGAGGCGGAAGTCAAGTCAATCAGGTTGATGGCTGGTGATGAGGAACCGTTTGAGATTCCAAGGCGTTCAAAGTCTGCCTCTGTACAACCGACGGGAGACCCAGCCAGTTTGGAGGAGCAGAAGAAGGATGCCAAGGGCAATGGACTTGTTGGCAGCGATGCGCTTAAGCCGAAGCCGAAGTCGCCCAGAAAGAGACTTGCGTCTGAGATGGATGTTGATGAGGGTCATGATGGTAAGCGCAAGAAGGTGGTGCATGTCACCGAAGGTACCGAGGACGACGTTATTGTGCTCGATACTACCGACGATGGAGCCATTGTGATCAAGGATGATTGAATGATCACTCAGAGTTAAGATTCGATTTGATGGTACGAAGCAAGCGCTTCATACGGCACTAAGGCCTCCGTCGAGGTTGAGCGTGCAGTTATTGGCGTACTCGTTCTGAGCCAGGAACCACGCGGCATCAGCAACCTCGTCCGGCGTACCAAAGCGCTTTGCCGGAATGGAGTCGGCGAGTTCGGCTTGGTAGGTGTCGCTGAAACCTATTCGGTTATACATTAGCAATCTGCTTGCAAAAGGGTGAGATGGGTGGCGATGTGGGAGGAGTGATTTGGAGAGGCGTTCTATCGTTAGAAAGGGCCGAGAAGTGCCATATTTGGCACACACGGATAAGCCAACGCATGATCAATCTGAACCAGAACAAGAAGCCTCAGACCTACCTTCAGAAGTCATAGCCGTAGTAACATACCCCGGCAAAATACAATTAACCCTTATCCTCGTGCCCGCCGTCTCCGCAACAAGCGCCCTCGTCAAGCCCAACACCCCAGCTTTACTCGCAGCATAAACAGCCGCGCCTCTTCCCCCCCTTAAAGCCAACAGTGAAGCAACATTAATAATGCACCCCTGCCTCCTCGGCACCATTGATGATTTCAGCATACTCTTACACCCCAAAATGGTGCCCATCAGATTCGTATTGATGATCTCATCCGCTGTCTCCTTTTGCGTTCTTACCAAGAAACTTGCGTGCGTGAGGCCGGCGGCGTTTACTAGGACATCACAGTTTCGACCTTCGTGTTTCAGGGTTTTCGAGACCCCGGACCAGAATGCTTCATCGGAGACGTTGCCAATTTGAATAGAGTGCGAATGTGTGTCAGTGGTGAGTAGATGGCCGTATGTGGCGTGGAGTTTGACGGTGTTTCGTCCAACAAGTACGCAGTTTAGACCTTCCAAGGCGAAGCGATGCGCGATGGCGGAGCCGATTCCGCCTGATGCACCGGTTATTATGGCGGTTTTACGTGGTTGGGACTGTTCAGATAAGGATGAGTATGATGGTGAGGCTCTTGACAGACGGCGTGACCAGGAAGGTGTGATGACGGCTTTTGGGCGCACTGCTGCGACTAAGCTTGGGCGAGCTGCCATGAGGGAGGGTTTCCATTGCATACTGAGGGACGAATAGCGTTTTAACGCTTTTTAAATTGATTCGTCCTCGTTGTTGCGAGGGTGATGTTGTCGTCCAATAACTTGAGTCCGTTGATGCGGAATGTGTGGCTTGGCACTTGAAATGTGGCTGGTGCGCGAGCTTAAAGCGACCGCATCTCATGTTTCTTCTTCTGTCTTTAAAATCTCAACAACATCTCCTTGAGTTCACTTCAGGGTGCATACACAAGACTGTATGTAAAGTACGAAATTCAATTGCGTCGTTTCATATTTGTCGGCTCGGTAATGTCAAAGGCAGCCTCGCAAACTCGGCGACATCGAGAGCCCTTTCCTCTCGATATCAAGACGCACCTTCACTTCAAGTCTCGACCACCTGATGCAGGATTGCGTAATGACTATTCGTCGCAAACTACCCTTCGAGGCTGTGTGGGTTGGATGCAACGGACTTCTCTTCCTCCTTCTGTCACGCTGTTTGTATCCGTAGCCGTTAGAACCCACCTCACAGTACTCTATTCCTACACATACACTTGCACCCGTTTTTCACTAGATCCTCCCATTTCCTTATGTGGTCGTATAGCGGTGGAAGGGCAGATTCGAACAAAGAATGAACGATGCGGATGTCATCGAACCTGTTATAGTCGAGTCACCCGATATCGTCCTTCCTGTCGGACCAATTGCCACAACCTGCCTGGCTACATGCGCAGTGTTACTCCGATTCCTTGCAAGATGGATGAAAGGGTTGAAATACAAGAAAGATGATTGGATGCTGTTGTCTTCAATGGTGAGCAGACATCTCAAAAATCATTAGTGTCGAGCTAACACCCGATGAGCCATGCCTGTATATCCTGCTAGGCCTCCTCATTACGAGCAAGTTTTTTCAAGCCTATCGATTACTGCACGCCAGCTAACAATTCGAAACAGTGACATACCTCGGACTAGGAACACCTTCTGTATTCTTGTCGCCCGAGACACTGGTCGAGCATAAGAAGGTGAAGATGTCGCAAAAACAGTTAGCATCCAGGTAACTAACGTGAGAAGGCCCTCCTAGCCTACGAATGTATCCACATCATCACACTATTAAAGGTTAAGGCCTCCTTCCTCCTCATGTACGTCCGCGCATTCAACAATCACAGCATGAGAGTCTCTTGTCTCGTACTCGGCTCAATGATATTGACCTGGTCGCTCGCGATATTGTTCGCCACGATCTTTCAATGCACGCCTGTTTCCAAAGCATGGGACGACAACCAGGAGGGCACATGCATCAGCCTGAAGAGCGTGCTGATGGGCAATGCTATACCTAACATCATCACCGACGTTGCCATCTTGATCATCCCTTTCCGTCAAGTATGGAAGCTGGTGCCGACGATACAGCTGCGATTGCAGCTACTCGTTGTGTTCTCTTTGGGTTTCCTGTAAGGCTAGCCCTTCCGTCTTATCCAGCTGGGAATGCTGATTAAAATAACAGTGTTGTCTTCGCGAGTGTCTTTCGTTTCACCACCCTATTCAACTTTGATCCGCATGACATTACATGTAGGTTCAAGCCATTTCGCTGCGCGGTTTTACCACTAAGGAGTTTAACAGATACACTGGTACCATCTAACATGTGGTGCAACATCGAATGCTGCTGTGGAGTCATAAGCGTCTGCTTGCCCACACTCGGGCCACTCATACAAAGAATATTCCAGCGCAAGTTCTTTGGATACGACGAAGTCTCTCGAGTTACGAGTGTAACAAGGATTGAACTCCAGTCGCGTACTAGCGACTACTCAAAAGACGAACTCTCCCCAGGCACCCAGCCCCCCTGGGAGAGGATTGAGTTAGAGCCGTATAGCCATGCCGTGATCGCCTCTGAGCATAGATGGATGAGCACGTTTAATGGGAGGAAGAGTGGAAGCGATGAACCGTTGAGTACGTGGGCTGTTAACATTGAGCAATCGCTGAGGAATCATCGTCCCCGAGTATTGAGGACTCGAAGCGTTTCAGTGCCTGAATTTCCGGATCTTCGTGCTATGGCCCATCGTACTCCATGAGGGAGTATTTAGAATTGGTTAGATATTGAAGACAGAACTTGGAAAATGAAATTCAGCTGGCACCGATATCACTTCTTGTGGCCCGCAACGTGAGCACAGATTTTAGCATAATTGAGGGCCAAGAGAGACGTGGGTTCGGTTTTGAAACATTGCTAAAATGGCAAGCTGATTAGAAATTTATGCATTAATTAAGCGCGAAGATGAAAAGTGTATAAAGTGAAGCTTTTCGCTAGGCGAGGTATACCGTAGATAGCCGCGTACAAAGTAAAATAACGGCTGTTAAAATAACGCAAATGCGGAGTTCAATGGTCCACTCGGTTGCCCCAGCCACACTGGCCCCTACCCCACATTGCGTCTGCAGGCTGCGGGTACTTAGAGTGCCTGGCAGGATAAGCCGACGATGCGGACTTGGAATCCTTCTATTCCACTTGGCGAAGCACTGCAGATGAGGAAGCTGATCTGCGACTTACCGGATACAACACTTACGAATCCACTGTGATATATCAACATTGCGCTAACCGGTTAATACTCTGAGAAAACACCACTTCCAGGACTATTCTGAACGATTGACGTCCTACATACCCGACACTGAAGAGCAACTATAACAGATCGTCTCCCAACCAAAACGAGACTTGCGGTTAGGTGTTGATCGCCGTATGATAGCAACGTCGCCTTAGCATAAGGCTGGTTGACAACAGCACCAATGGCTAAGAAGGCGAGGCAGCGCATTAGTTATGGTGAGTAGCACCGAGCTTTCAAAATGTTTCACTTCTCATCTATTTTGTGTTCTCCTGGTGGCCCTTGAAACTGAGCCCACCATTCTCCCAACAAACGGTAGGCTGCATAATGCTAATTGCGCTTCACAGTCTTGCCGCTAGCCAACTCTCCCGGTGGTCATCGACTCGGCGTAAACGGCCTTGCTGTCGATAATGAGAACCTGATACTGTGAGTTGCCATAATGCGCAGGCTCAATGTTCACTTGTTGACATGAAACAGCTATTCTGGAGGCCGAGATGGCGCAATATGCGCCTGGGACCTGAACCTGCCACCGAAGGCCAACGGCGTAGAAGACCCATTCGCATCGCGAGAAGACCGCGAGCCAGCATTCAACCAAGCACAAAAGTCGACAACTACATTCCGCGCCCAGGCGCAAGCGCATACACATTGGGTCAACGACATTGTACTGGCACAATATAACACAGCGCTCGTGTCTGCATCTTCCGATCTCACAGTGCGAGTATGGCGGCCACTATCCGACAGCTCTGAAGTACCACAGACTATTGGTCAGCATGCCGACTACGTAAAGTGCCTCGCGACGCCTAGCGCCAACACCGACTGGGTTGCGTCCGGAGGATTAGACAGGAAGATATGCCTTTGGGATCTCACTGGTGCGGGAAAGAAGCTCGAGATTGGCGTTGGCGAAGAAGAGCGCAGTGAGAAGGGATCTGTATATGCTCTGAGCGCCAGCCGCAGCATGATCGCATCCGGAGGACCAGAAAACATTGTTAGATTGTGGGATCCGAAGAGTGGACAGCGCATCACCAAATTCGTCGGACATACAGACAATGTGCGCTCTATTTTGATGAACGAGACCGAGGATATCATCATGACGGCCAGTTCGGATCAGACCATCAAGGTTTGGAGTGTGACGGCGGGCAGATGCATGCATACTTTGACTATGCATAACGACAGTGTCTGGAGTCTGTACTCAGATGATCCATCTCTCAACGTCTTCTACTCAGGCGACCGTTCTGGCCTTGTCGTAAAGACAGATGTGCGTGGCACATATGGAGAATGGGATGATGGGCTCTCAGTCGCAGTGGCTCATGAACATGATGGAGTCACAAAGGTTATCGCTTCCGACAATCACATTTGGACGGCCACTGCGAGCTCATCGATCAACCGCTGGGCTGATGTTGATACCGGTTCTGCTTTGCGGTCACAACAAGGTTATAGACATCACAGATCATCAAGCGCGTCTTCGGTTCCAAAGTCGAAATCACCACCACCACTTGTTAGCCCGCAGAAGGCGGAGATTCCGGCTTCATCGGTGTTACGCATATCGAACACTGCCACATACCCTACTCAAGCTAGAGAAGGCGACACGACCAGTCTGATTGGCGCCTTCAGCAGGAAGGCTAGCGAGCTCTTAGAAACGGAAGTACTGACGCCTGAACCAATCCACAGACTGCCAGAAGAGACCATAGAAGGACAAAACGGACTAGTGAAGCACAGGTTGCTAAATGACAGGCGGCGTGTGCTCACGCTAGATACAGCTGGCGAGGTTGTGCTTTGGGACTTACTACAGTGTCAACCTCTTCAGTGCTTCGGCAAGAAGCATCTTGAGGACGTTGAGCCAGAAATCAACACGATCGAGGCTGTTGCTCCGTGGTGCTCGATTGACACCAGAACGGGACGTTTAGCTGTAGTCTTGGAAGAGTACAATTGCTTTGACGCAGAAATGTACGCTGGCGAGATTAGAATGAAGGATTCTCCTGGTTTCCGCGACGACCAACGGATCAACTTGGGCAAGTGGGTTCTGCGTTACATCTTTGCAAATCTCATCGACGAAGTCATTAAGAAGGATGAAGACGAAAGACGCGAGTTGAGCGAGACTAGCAAGAAGAGGCAGCGCATGCTTCCACCAACTGGTTTACAGATGCCTACAAATGAGTTCAGCATGGCAGACGTCGATACTCCAACACCAAGAGGTAACGGTAACTATGTGCCACCTTTAACACCGGGCATGGGTATTGTGGCTGCCACTCCTGCTCCGGCTGCCACACTGCCAGGTGTTCCTGAAGAAGGCATGCAAACAAGCAACGGAAATGGAGATTATTTTGGCACTTCAATGCTGTCGGCAACCGAGACTGCGAAGACATCTGCCACGCCAGGAGAGTCGGCGATTGTCGAGCCACCAAAGACACCAGGTGTGGATGGTGAGAAGACGAACGGCAAAGAGTCTGGCATCTTCGGCAAGAAGTTTAAGATGTCATTTGGCAGCAAAAGGGTCAATCGTTCTTTCTCTACTGCAGCTGCTACTGAGAAGCCAGTAGTTGAAGCCGAGAAGCCAGAAGCAACGCCCTCTGAGTCTTCCGAGCCAGTTGGGAAGGAGGTGGATGATAGCTTTGCCGGTATTATCCAGAAGATCCACCAGGACTACGAGAAGCAGCTTGCTGAAACGCCTAATGAGCCGTTGGAGAGTGGGATCACGCCTAGCTTGCCGAGTGAGACTCCCGTGTTGAAGCCGCCGGGGTTGACTACTGTCATTATTCAGGAGGAGACGAGTGGTGGTGTCAAGGATCTTTACCGTGGTACCGTGGATAGTGTTGGCAAGGATGCAAGTGTTGTTGTTGATAAGGCGCCGATGTGGTTGGGAGATTTGCTGCTGAGGAACCGCGTTCCGATTAAGGAGCCGGTGAAGGTTTCTTTTGTGCTGCAGCCGTGGCAGGACTTGTTGCCGGGTATCGCTGGACCTGATGGGTGAGTACTATGGCATTCTTCCTGTATGATAACGAGAGAAGCGGCTAACACGAAACAGGAACTCGAGGTTGAACGCCAACAGAATGCTGCGTGTCACGAAGATCCTCGCTTACGTGGCTGAGCGCATCGAGGCTGCTCCAGAGAAAAAGGCCGAGGGCACCGAGAAGGATACCGAAAATCTGGGGCCAGAGCAGTATCTCGACCTTTACTGCTACGATCAGGTATGTTTTACCCGCTCATTCCCAGCGTATGGATGCCAATGCTGACACTTCAAAGAAACTGCCAGTCACAATGACTCTCGCAACCCTGCGTGCCCACGTCTGGAAAGGAGGAGCTGATGTTATGCTTTATTACAAAAGCAATGGACGTAAGGAGCTGGTGCTGGAGAGGGATAAGCAGGCTGAGAATGTGACGGAGAATGACACGTCTGCTCCTACGCCTGCACCTCCTGCTGCGACTACGGCGTCTGCGGCGACACCGGTTGCGCACCAAACTGCCACTGCCGTGTAACTCGGCAGGATCGGGGAGAACGTTTACGCATGGTGCTCTCTTGGTCTGAATTCCGATAAATCCGCTTCGCGAGGTATCTGTTCATAGTTCGCCTATATGTAGATCTGAGACGACATAGTAGATGACATAACAATCCAAAGCAGCCCGATGGGTGCTTCATATTTTACCAATAATGCAGGGAACCCTTCTCTTTACCACGATCTCCCTCGGCTTTTGCTCTTTACCGTCTTTTGGCCTCGCTCCGTGTCGACAACCCCCCCCCAGCGCCCTCACCAAGTGGCCCA
>RCNJ01000053.1_pt1 | contig 97466 bp, 83 predicted proteins | sample 2041171 | NCBI WGS metagenome assembly RCNJ01 (sample SAMN09708213, study PRJNA481090) | feces metagenome | biome: feces | host: Pygoscelis adeliae | place: Antarctica: Rookery Lake | collected 2010-03-01 | reverse complement strand
GGGGGGGGTGGGGGACGGTGGGTGTGGGGGGGTGGTGGCGTTCGTGGAATGCCATTTATACCGCTAGGCCTGTAGACGCTGTAGCCACATAGATGATGACTCGGAGCAAAGAGGCGTTAGACGGAGCTGATTCATCTGATTCAAGATCTTTCGTCTATCTACAGGAGTCTGTCGCAGGGCATTGCCATTCATCGCACATTTCAGAGCTGGCGTCCAGTAATGTGCACTGGGAAAATGTAATCTTCTTTTTATGTTTATATTCGATTTAGCTCCCACCAACTGAGAAATACACGAGGAATGGCTGGGCCTGCTACTATGAAAGTGCTTGATGTCGGGACCGCCGACTGCAGAGGTGAAATAAGGAAATGAATGATGCTTGCTTTAGATGCTCTCATTCACTCCATGCTTCGACAAGCATACTTCATTTTTCAACCATCTCCGGTTCCCCAGGCACCAAAATAAACGTGACTGTCGCTCAATACACGAACCTGAACCTCGTCGAAGGCTTGATTTGAGCCGAAGCGCTCAACGACAAGCCATAAGCCGCCGTAGTTGCAGCTTTCAGGTCCCACATCGATGTCGCCTGTACGAGCGCCACCAAGAGCATCACTATAGCCATCAATGCTCGAAGCACCCGATATCCGTTTGTTCGGGCCCTGGCCCATTTCCAAAGAGACGCGAAGTGGAGAATGCGTCGTCTTGCCTTGCTCCGTCTCGCGATGGCCAGCGATGATTTTGAGTCGAGTAATCCGATTAATGTTCAAAGGGGTCAGCATTCGATCGACGCCATCCTGAAGGACCAATATCGGAAGCAGAGTGACTAGCCGCCCTGCATCCTCGACCGGCAGTGATACCAATTCACATGGTGCCATAGCTTCCACGCTCAACCTGAACTTGCCAGTCTGGCCAGCCTCAAACGTCGAGCACACGATTGTGTACTCTCCAGCTGGTATCGCGGACATGTCTGCGACAGCACATCCTCGTCTATACTCTCCGGAGTCTGTTGCGATGCTCTGCGACGTGATAGAAGTTACTCTCCGACCAGCAGCCCAAACCAGCTTTATGTGAACTGCGAGGTCTCGCGGCGTAGCTTCTAGGACAATACTGAGAGACGTGGTGGACGTGACGCGAAGTTCGTACTGAGGATTCGACGAATAGCGAGTAGAGTCCGCATTGCCTCCAGCCGTCTTAGAGTTCCAACATCCATCCTGAGTTACGCTGCAAGGATAACGGCTGGCAGCTACTCCCAAGGTGCAAGGCGAGCTAGAATATGCAGAAAGTGTGAACGAGTACTCATTGAGCGGAAGGTCCTGCTGAGCGACCACGATTGTGTAGCAAGACAGAGCGGGCATTTCAAGCTTGGCCAGTGTTTGCGGCGAATCTACATACGGGCCTTTAGAAAGCGCGTTATCAGTAAAATGTATTCTCCGGCCATCTGCATCAAATGTGTACAGACTTGTAAACCCCGTGTTTCGGCCAGGAGCCATTGAGGAGCGCTTAAACTGAGAATTGTGGTTGTGCTCTTCAGTTGTGAAGTGCCTGCTTAGGAGAACCCACACAGTGCCCCCAGAAGGAGAACACAACGAGAACTGAGGGTTATATGTGAAGCATCCTGGTGAAGTAACTTCGGGAAGTTTCCACTTAAAATGGTGATCCTCGCGGTGCTTGAAAAGGCCGGGATTCCAGTTGAGATACAACGAGTTGAAGTTTTTGATCACTTCTTCGAAGTCGACCCAAAACGTGCCAGGGTCGAAGTGTATGCCTGATGGATCTACGCAAGATCCCTGATCGCTTTCCTTCCGGCCGTCGGGTTCGGGTCTCTTCGAAATAGCTTTCCAGACTACGCCATCACACCAGGGGTTCTTCACGAGAAGCTGGCGCGAACCGTCTTTCTCCCTCATATCCAAAACTGCGTAATCATGCTCTCCGACAAGACCCAACTCTTGCTCTTCTTGTTCACTTAGACGGCCGGTGCCTAGAGTCAAGACAACATCTCCAAATGCAAAGGATTTACTGATGCGACTCCATACTGGATCCTCCTGCAGTTCATCACTTCAAATATCAGTCTCCTGACGGCTAGCTCTGTTGAACGGCGTACCTTTGTAAGAATATTTGCTCTGGAATCCACCCGGTTATTACCCAAAGGTCGGTCCCCGAATTGCTTCCTGGAAAGTCATAGCCACCTCTGATGGTGAGATACGCCTTTTCGATTAAAGCTGGCCAAAGAAGTCCCGGCTGGTTGCGATTGAAAACGTGTAGCGTGCGATTTGTCTTGGACCCCGGAAGGCGATCATCGATTACAACTTTGCGGCAACATCCATTGAAGTTAAAGCGAAATATATACTTCCCATTCGCCGACAGCTTCGGAAGGCCCAACACCCTGTCAAAGGGGTAGAGAATTCCATCTAGTAACTTAGCCCAGTTAGCAGAGCCCAACGGCTGTCTTGTTCACTTACCTCGCCGGAGCAGGTGCCTGGCCGAGCTAAAGCAGCACACAGGCTGGCAACAACGGAGCAGTCCGCAGTCACGTCTTGCACCAGGTCAACAGGGGCGAAGGCAGCCATAGATGGGGTGCAAAGATGATGATGGCTATCAAACTCGTCGCTAAACTTGTGAGATAAGAGTTCCGATGGTCGCTGCCACCCAATAAAATCTCGCATATGATCTTTTGATATTGGCACCTCAGATAGGTCACTTAAAAAATATGAGCTGATATTCATTCCACTTGAACACCTATAGGTGCGGAGGCACATACGAATAGAGTCCCGTCGTTGCACTGAACTCATCATCCATGGGATCGTATTTCCAAGGTGGAAACTCCAGCCCATGTAGGCGCGAGTTTTCCAGTAGAGTGAGCTTTTCTTGAGTGGTTGGTTCTTTCGTAGCTGGCGGCACCAGTTTCTTGGAGCTGGGACAAGACTCCACACGAAAGTCTAATGGGGGCCATTGCTTCATCGCTTTTATCAGCTCTGCTCTATCCATAGCCTCCATACACCTCTCCTTGAGTCGTGCTTTATCTGCGGCTGTTTTCGCAGCGCGCATCGCTTTCATGAGATACTCCGTGGCAGAAATGGCATTTGCAAGTGCGTCTTCTTTAATTCGGGACTGTCTGATGCGCCTCTCGGCTTCCTAGGCTACCTTTAGTATTGATGTAGCAGGCTGACGGAGGTACGAACTGCAGCAAGAACCTCCATGTTTTCTATAGTCATCTCACAGTGCATGTAACAGGCAAGATGTGTGACACGTGACTGACACAAGCACGAGGCCGCTACTCAGTAACAGCGTGGCGTTTAATATCTCTCCAATACGCTAAGAACAATAAGCATTTACCCAATGTATTGGACAGATATGTAAGTGTGGTTTTTCCACAAAGGCCGAGTGCCAAGGACTGGGGTGGTGTGGAGTGAGGATAGGCGAAGTACGGTGAAGTTGAGACAGACTCGTAGGTTCATCATGGCTTCGGGAGCCCATAGCGCTAAGCAATTCCGCTTCCTGGCAGGGTTCGCATCCGGTAATGCTCAGACACGTGCAGAGAACCTTCTCCAGTTGGCCGGTTGAGGTTGCTTGCAGTTTCAAGGCCACTGAAAGGCATACAAACAGAGACAGCATACCGTTCAAGACGCTTGAACTTCATTCGCTGCCTCAGGGATAACCAGAGTTGTTTGCGTTTGCCGAAAATAACACATCGCTGACTGCCACTATTGCTTATCTCAAAAACAGCCCGGGTGGCAACCAGGTAGTCTTTGTTTAGGTGGACCGTACCTTGATCTAATCTAATCTCAATCTCCGAGGGACAAGTGAGTTTCCAGTTTCCATAGCCGGCCGAGCACCTTTAACTTTAGCCAGTTCTTTCTCTGACCCACGCTGATAGTACTTTCGTTGGATTCCAAACACTGATCTTAGGAGAGCTAATTTTGAGTGCTTTGATTTCACCGTTCAACCTGACGTCCGAGCTTGCGCTTTCTCCCTCAACTGGTTGGCTGTGCACTTTACCATAAGCAACACTGTCAACAGCTCTACATACACTTGAAAGCAAACTGACAAAGATTGCCATGGCCGGACAGTCAAAAGAAGCGGCAATTCCCCCTTGGGGTCTTGCAGTAGCTGGTGCTACAGGCGCAGTTTTGGCAAATGCCTTGGTGTATCCTCTTGACATGTGAGCTCAACCTTCCGCGACATGGACAGCATCCAGCGTCCTTAGCTGACCTTCAATCACAGCGTTAAGACTCGCCTGCAAGTTCAAGTGAAGAGAAAGCCTACGGACGCTGCGCCCAACGGTGTTGAGGAGCCACATTATACTTCCACATGGGATGCTATAAACAAGATTGTTGCCGACGATGGTATGCCAGGACTTTATAATGGCATCCAAGGCGCCCTTATTGGTGTCGCCTCGACAAATTTTGCGTACTTCTACTGGTACTCGATTGTCCGCACGTTGTATCTCTCATCCCACGCTGTTGCTGGTCCACCTGGAACATTTGTCGAGCTTTCGCTGGGAGCGGTGGCCGGCGCAGTAGCTCAAGTCTTCACAATTCCAATCGCCGTAGTGACGACGCGCCAACAAACGCAGAGCAAGGGGCACCGCAAAGGAATGCTTGACACTGGCCGTGATGTGATAAACAGCGAGGACGGATGGACCGGGCTGTGGAGAGGTCTGAAGGCCAGCTTGGTGCTTGTCATCAATCCAGCTATCACCTATGGAGCATACCAGCGCTTGAAGGATGTCATCTTCCCAGGGAAAACAAACCTTCGCCCATGGGAGGCATTTGGTAAGGCGATGCCCCCGCAACAACGGTCTCATGGAAGCTAACTCGATATCTCAGTTCTTGGTGCTTTGTCAAAGTCCTTAGCCACCATTGCTACCCAGCCACTGATCGTGGCCAAGGTAGGCCTTCAGTCGAAGCCACCGCCATCTCGTCAAGGAAAACCCTTCAAGAGCTTCATCGAGGTCATGCAGTTTATCGTTCACAACGAAGGCCTGCTGGGCCTCTTCAAGGGGATCGGCCCACAAATCACCAAAGGCTTGATCGTGCAGGGACTCCTCATGATGACAAAAGAACGGTTAGATTCCCCTCTCAACTCTACCAGAATCTTCCTGCTAACGTGGTGAATAAGCATGGAGCTCTTGTTTGTATTGCTTTTCCGTTATCTCCGTAAGATCAGAAGCGAGCAGCTCCAGAAAGCGGCCGGGCTCGCGTCGGCAAAGGTTAAGATTGCGTTGCCTCTGGTTGCTAAGTAGGGTAGTTTGTGATAAATGGAAGGAAACGGTGTGATCGGAGATCTCTTTGAAATTAGAATATGGCGTCGCTTGCTATTTTGTTGATAGATTTTGTATAAGATTGACGCTCATGCTATAACTGTGTAATGATTCTTGATATTGACGCGAGTAAACGTGACTTTGATTTTATATGACTGTGAACAATGCTTCCCAAGGCGGTAAAAGGTAATGGTGGGGGGGGGGACTGGGGCGGCGCGGTGTCACCTGATCAATGACTAGCCACAAATGGTTAGCGAGCCCTGCCATTCACACAAGACAATTTGAGAAGAAAGTGGCACATCGACAACAACTCCGACGACCAGTTTCCCCGACAAAAATCGTAAATCAGTCGCAATGGCCAGTAAGTAATACGGCTGTTGGAATGTAAGAACGTATCAGCATGCTAACACGGCGCCTCAGAATCCAAGAACTCGTCCCAGCACAACCAGACTAAGAAGGCTCACCGCAACGGGTACGCCATCTCCATACTCGAATAACGAAACATGCCAATTGATCAACGACCTTCTGCCCAAAATCGCGATGTTCAGTTTACTAACGGAAATGCGACCACAGTATCAAGAAGCCAAAGACCTGCAGATACCCATCCCTTAAGGGTACCGACCCAAAGTTCAGACGCAACCACAAGCACGCCCTCCACGGAACCATGAGGACTCTTGTATGTGCCCAAAACAGCTATTTTACGACGCCATAGACGGTGCTAACACTCTTTCGCGTATAGAAGGCTGCGAAGGAGGCTGCCCAGCAGTAAACTTGAAAGGGTGTTAAGAACTTGGACGAGCTTGGTTTGGCCGACTCTTTCAGAGACAGCGGTCGACATCGATGACTGGTGTCGTATTCTAGGTGTAGAAACATGCCAGAATAGACCATAGTTCCCAAAGTCAGACTTCATCAGTGTTCGCATATGTATTCGCCAATATTGAAAACAGCCGCTGCTTTGTGCGCCAGAAGGAGCTGGAGTCTTGGTGTGTAACAGCTTGTAGGCATGGGAACAGCATCAGATACTACGGAGCTGTGCTCGACCGCGCCTCTGTGTCCTATTGTGGGCGATTGCGGCAGCCAGGATATGGATTCAGCCAAGTAAGAATAGCATTTGAGTGGATGATGAGATGAACAAAGGCGCGAACAGATAAAGAACGACCGTCTCTACGAAATCAGCCCATCTACACTATTGAGGTAGTGCGGCAACTTGCGTGGTATGGGTTGTGACCAGCTAGTCTGGATGTCTTTATCCTCTCGAAAGAAAGGCCTACAATATATACCTGTCTTTGAGATTTGCGTGTAACCTAGTGAAGGCACTGCTATGCTAGTTGTGAAGCTTGTTTCGGTTGGATTTCAGCCTTCATCGTTGTAACATACACTAAATAATGCATCCCGGTCGGAGCTTGGAGCTTAGAACGTTCATCTACGAGTATCTGTCGACTTTGTGGAATCCCATCTCAGTTGTTGCATTAGGAGGCGAAGGCACGTGCCTGGTTTTTTATCCTAAGTACCAAGTACCGGTGCCTGGGGGCCCATCAGAATTTCGTTTTAGCGCCCGCGGCTCCCCAATGACAGGCGCTGCCAGGAACATCCCATCACTGACCTCAAAGTTCCCATGTCGCGCAACCCACACAGCGCTTTCAACGTCGCTCAGGCCAAGACTGCAGGCCAGACAAATAAAGAGTTCTACTGCCTTTAGTACCTGATTTCTCTTCAGTCTCTCTGGGTCATTGAGCGAACGTTTCACGATTTACGACTGCATCGCGCCTGTTCTTCATTCTGTCTGCCACGAGCGTCCTCCTTAAGCAGCGTTCCAGCAAGCCTTCGTACATTTGCCGGCCACACTTCATTTTTACAGCACTTTTGCTCGCCTGAAAGCAGGTACCACCTTTGGCCGACATTAGAAACGCGCTCATCATCACAGAGACTTCAAGCGACGTTGCGGAGTTCTGCAAGCTGTCGCCATGTCTACAAATCAGAGCATCGGAAACCGAAATAGCACTCCAGATCCCAACAATGGGTCTTCGCTGAGGCCGCCTTCGTCTCGCGGCATAGGGACAGGGCATCATCTTCGTGCGTCCGCCGACATGGCTGGATTTTCAGGGTCGTCCTCCGCAAACCGAATTCGTCCCTCTTCAGATTTCTACGGTCAATCTCATCAATCATCGACACCACATAACCCGGAAGCCGACGCCTCGGAGACAATTACCCAACAATGGATCGCTGATATCGACCAATACGAGACGACTCTCGAGGAGATGGCTGCCGCCACGTTAGATCAGGACTTCAAGGATGAATTAAGTGCCATCGAGCAATGGTTCAAGGTGCTCAGCGAGGCCGAGCGGACAGCAGCCTTGTATGCGCTGCTTCAGCAGACCACGCAAGTTCAGATAAGGTTCTTCATACAGGTCCTCCAGCAGATGGGCAAGAGCCATCCAATGTCGGGCGTCTTGTCGCCAGCAAACGCTGATAAAGGTGAGCCCATCCTTAACCAGGAGGATAGGCCTGACTAACTAAATAGATCCCATGTCTAATCGTCTGAACGATGCGATGAACAGACTCAGTGTGGATGGATCGCGGAACTCAATGTCCAGGCCTACAGGACCTTCCGCCCCTCTCAAGCGTCATTCTGGTCTCAACCCTGATCGCATTAACGCAATGTTCCCCGACGCAGCAGCAGCTATTGCCACAGAAAAGGCCAAGTTTACCCAACAAACAGGGAACCCGCCGTCCTCGAACCGCAATAGTGCAGTTTACGATACGCGCACTTCGCTGGGTGCCCCCGGTATTTCGACTCCTGCTAACGGTGGGCCCGACAACAATGCTCAAGCATCAACTTCGCCTTGGGCTTCACGTAATCTGGATGGTAATGCTTCCGCTAGGTCAAAGTCGTCCTCGGGACAAGCACCTATGGGTCAGTTCATGCAGCCGCCGCCATCTGCCGGGCTTAGATCTCCTCGTAATCCCAACCCTTCAAACCTCCAGACATCGACAATTCCGGCACCTGACCATCACGTCGCAGACCTTCCACTCCTCTCTCCGTACAACCTTGGAGGTGGAAACTGGGCTTCAATGGTAAACACGCCAATGGTATCATCGTTCAGCCAAGCGGCTGCCACTTCTCAGGCAGAAATGATTGCAAACGCAACGGCAATGAAGCTTGCTGCTTTGTCCACTGTCAACAATAGGTTCGCCCTGGACGATGTTCGCAAATATCGCAGAGCAAGGTCTAATGATGGTCGGGGAAACAGCAATCTTGGGCCTCCGACACCTGGGCCTCCTAACGTCCCTAGCACCAACGTTGTAATGGTTAACGAGCACGGCCAAATCTTAAACAGAGACCAGATTCTTGCAGTACAAGCGCAACAGGGAGGCTTCGGTGTGTCGCGCTCTCGACCGAGTTCTCCAGGACTAGCGATGCATGGCTCTGGGCTCGGCCATCTCGGTTTCGCTGCTCCTCAGAACAATGGGTTCTTGGCGGCCTATGATGGCCAGGCTGCCCTTATGAACAATGGCATGGGAGGCTTGAGTGTCGGTCATTTTGGTATGGGCGGCCACGAGGGCTATCTCTCAGATCACTCAGATATGGTTCGCGGAAGGTCTCCACGTGGGAGACGTGGTAGCTCTAAACCGCCAGAAGACCCAACTGATCCAAGCTTATTGCAAGATATCCCAAGTTGGCTTCGTAGCTTAAGACTTCACAAGTACACTGAGAATCTCAAGGATATGAATTGGACGGAGCTGGTCGAACTTGATGAGGAGGCCCTGAAGGAAAGGGGCGTAGCAGCCGTCGGTGCAAGGAGGAAGATGTTGAAGGTATTTGAGCAGGTCAAAGGTATGATGATAGTCCATTCCTTGCCCGGCATGAAATAAGCTAACAACCACAAGACGCGAAAGCTGAAGGCAAGCTTTCGTAAGGACGCCCAAGCGCGCTTATAAAATGCTGGAGCCCTTCGACGTCTACGAAATTCTCGTTCATTTGCGAAAGCCGTTATGGAAACAACATCCGATGATACTACAGGACAGGTGGTGGAAATCCTACATTACTTCAACAAAGCAGGATAGAGTAAAGTAGATAAATTCGGATCTAGTACCAAAACTTGAGACCCGTCCATCTACCCTAAACATTCGTTGCCTAGCGGACGAAAGAAAGTACGTGACTATTTTTGTTATAGCACTCAGCAAAGCTATGCAAAATATATGGCCACCTCATGGTGCTAAGCCAAAACATTGGTGCTCCGATGATACGGGCGTCAATCAAATATCGCAATATGTCTGGCTGGCATTTGGTGGAGAGATTTTGTGCATGCTTACGTGACTTGTAAGTATCCATATCAGACGAGAACAGATGAGTACCATTCATTTTGCATGATACCCGCGTCACTTTTTACATAATAGAAAGTTGAAAAACATAATCTAATGAGATATTTCTTCGTCGTTGTGAAACAATGTCGGGACGTCGGTGTCAGATGCCCATTTTTAATCTTTAATTTTGAGATAATATTGTCTCACCATAATAAACTGTAAAGAATTAAAGGGATTTCTGTATAATTTACCGTTTTTGTAAAGGTGGCCTCTGCCTGTGTTACATTAGTATTTGTGCACACTTCCTTCGGATTGAACACTTATGTCATTCTTTCGCACGACACACTACGGAACGTCACCTTGGCCAAAACAAGAAGAAACCAAAGTGGCCAGATTTGGTCATATTTTTGTCTGCAATATCAGATAAGCTGACAAAATGTACACATTAAACAGTTGAGAATGGCAACAATTGTCTTTCGTAGCAAGATTTAAAGTCCCCGTATTGACACAGATTAATAATGTAAATTGATATACTGGATGGTCTTCTGTTTGTTACGTTTTCTGGAGACGTTTGTCGTCAATCCATAGTACTTAAAATCCCCATTTACTCTAGAAAATCCACATCTCAAACCGTTAACCACTGGCAAGTTATGCGCCGTGCCAACTCCAGGTTACCAGCCATCGCAAAGATTGTTTGTAAGTTGTACGCCGCATCGAGTGTCATGTCCTCCTCCTCGCCCTCAATATGAAGCTTACCAGCTTCGTCTAATACCTCTTGATAGAATGGTATTGCCAGATGGGTGAGTCCCAGCATGTGATAGGTACGTGCTATATTATAGCTTGCTTCTTGCCGTTCTTGCACATGAATTGAGCGTTTCCGCCGCTCATAGTAGTCCAGAAGGAATGTCAGGCCTTGCATGATATGAAACTGTCGGTTTTCTGCTTGTCGTTTCATTCCATAATGCACATATCCCAGTCCAATGCTAAGCTTGATCATTGGGTTCTCGGGATCGAGCGCGTGCGCGCGGAAAAAATAGTCTGAAAGCTGTCAGCGGACGACAAGTTGTGGGTTAAAACCTCGGGAACTTACTGAGTGCATAGGTGTAACTTGTTCCCGTATACAAAATATGGCCGTAGGTCATAAGCAGGGCCACATCCATGTCGGTATTAATAATGAGGTTGCCATTGGCGTCCCGAGCAGAATACGATCCTTTCTCAGCGAAGTACTTCTTCCGCGCTTCGGGGCTGACAAGAACGTAGTCCATCGCTTTAATCTGGCGCAGAATGTACTTTTGTGTAGGCCCAGCACTGTACCACGACAAGGGCGACTGACAGAGCCTCGTCAGAGCACCAAACATCCGATACGTATCTGTGGTGAACTGATAGTCTTTCATAAAGTATCTGCACGTCTCGACGCAAGTCTCTTCATCACTAACTAGAACTGCACAGGCTTCGAGCACATTAGCACAAGTCATCCAAGGTAGACACAAACAACTTACTACACCAGCAAAGGTGGATCAAGAACATGTCTTCCCGAGAATGGTAGAAGACTATAGCGTCTTTAGCGGCTTCGCAGATTTCATAAGCCTCTTGTGCCCTTTCGGTGCGCGCTAGGCAGAGTGCATATTCAAGGAATATGTCAAGCCAGGTTGAAAAAGCTATGCCCCTGTAATTCTCTGGCACTTCCGGTTTTGATGTATTCTTATTTTCGCCCTCAGCGCCAAGGCCTAAAGAGTGTTAGTGTCAGTTATGACACCAGGGTCAGTACTTACGTGTTGAGATTCTGCTTGCCATCTCCGCCATTTCAGCATCGAGTGGTGTAGCTCCAGTAAGGGGTTGGTCGCGGTAACCCAAGAAGCGGATATACTTATCCCACGAGTAGAACTGCTTGAAACCACGAAAGTCCTCGATCATGTCTGCTGCCGCTTCCATCCATGCCTCTGTCGCTTGGGGATGGCCCGCACGCATCCCATCTTTTTTCAGGCGCATTAAGGAATACTGCCCCAATAGCCGGTCCACTGTGGCAGCCTCCTGCCGGAGACGCTCCTCCTTATTCAGCAGCCGCTTCGACTTGTAGTACGAGCGACGGCGAGCTGCCGCAGGCATAAGGGTGTCATTCTCACCGGTATGGGCGTTGTCCTCCGTCTGCTTCTTCTTCTTAGAGTTTTGGAGTCTTCGCAGCCGAATGAGCTCGTTCACATAGATGAAAGCCTGCTCGGGTTCATCCAGGTCCTCGTACATTTTGGCTAGAAATCGGCGTGCATCTATATTTTCCGGGTCCACGCTAATCGTCGTCTGAAAGCTCTCCTCCGCTTCCCTTCCTCTGTCCAGCCGCAAGAAGCACTTTCCCATTTGAAGGTGCAATGATGCTTCAGCAGGCTGGTTCGGGACTTCTTTCAGGACATGATAATACTTGAGTGCTTCTTCTGGCAAGCCTGCATCCAGTAAATTATCGCCCGTATAGCGGTATAAATCATAGTAATCGTTCACACGGTCCTCCAGCGATTCGTTGTCTGGATCAAGGCGATTTAAGTGTTTCTGTTTCAGTGAGCTTAATGCGCAAGACTGGAAGGGCCGTAGGAGCTTACCAAGGCCTCCGTAACATGACCTAATTTCAAGCGAAACAGTCCCAAGTTGACGTGAAACTCAAGAGGTAGGCCGAGACCATATTGAGCGCTCGAAAATTGACCTTCCACAAAGTCCGGGCTCAGGCGCCGGCGCTCATCAGCATCATCCCACTCCCGATCATCTTCTGTTACATCTTCCCAATATGACTCCGACTCTCGACCGAGGAGCCAGCGAGCGACTGACTTGAGCTCACGAATGGCCTGTGCGTACTGCCCTGCGTGGGGATAGAGTTCCACGTAAACGTTTGCATCGTCCCAGGTGAATTGTGCGGTGGCGGCTTTTTTTGCTTTGTAAAACACGATGGCATCTTTGTAGAGGTCCTGCGCCATTTCGACCTTGTCGATATCTATATAGGCGTGTGCGATCGAACGTATAATACTCAGATCATGTGGTCTCTGCCTCAAGACGTGCTTGTATTCTGCGGCTGCACCACTTGCGTTACCCATCTCCCACAAAACCGCAGCTTTACCAATTCTTGCTTCAAAGTCGCCCTTCGTGCTTGCGCGAATAGCTGAGGAGTAACAAAACTTTGCAGTTGGTAGAAATTTTGTGCGTAGTTCTCCGGTCTCTTCGAGGGCAAACCTGGCAACTTCGAGCCATTGAGCTGCATCTTTAGGCCTTAAATGAGCTGCATAAACCAAAGTGTGCACCGTTTTCTCCACATCACCCTGCTCTCTCAAAATTGCTGCCAGCAAGGTCCAAGCTTCATGAGTTTCGGCATTGATGCGGATAACTTCCTCAACCAGTGAAGTAGCCTCTTCGTAGTTCTCAAGAATGAATGCTTGAGACGCTCGACCAAGACGCGCTCGAATATCTCCAGTCGGTTCGGCAGCTTTCCTTGGTCCGCGAAATGTCGTGCGGCCTTTCTTGTTTCTTCCTCTACCTCTTCCACCTCGGCCAAGTTGGTGATTGCCGTCGTCCTCTTCCTCGCTATCCACCCCTCTCTGCTCGTGCCGAAACTTCCGCACGCTCTCTTCGAGTTTCGCTATGCTCGTTTGGAGCTCTCGATAATCAGAATCGGCATCCGAGGCCTCCTCACCTTCCCTGCAACAAATGTTAGCCCATGCCACCTGCAAATTTCGAACTGCTTACTCGAGGTATTCACTGGCGTCATCTTCATCCAGGACATCTAACACTTCGCTTCCCTCCCCGCCAGACTCGTCCTGCTGGCCAGACATTTTGTATTGATCAAAGTGGCGTGCTCTCGTTTGTGTGTGCTAAAGACATTCGAACTAAGAGAATGCCCGGGTATGACTTGACTGGATCTCGTTCACGAGCGGAAGAAGTTTCAGCCTGTGTCTTTCATGAAAGTTCGTCTACACAAAAGTTCAGAATTTAGATTGTGATCAGGACAGCTCGCCATACGCAGAAACCACACCCTAATCGAGGCGAGAAGATCGAACCATTGCAAGTGGTGTTTTCCCAAGTGAGAAGTTAAAAGGTAAACGGCGATGCGCGATAGCATATTTATGGCCTTATCTGTTGACGGATGACATATCTAGAGTGTGGAAGTACAATCTAATCTAATCTCATCTTATCTGCCTTAAGCCGAATCTGGAATTTCGATTTCGGGATGGAGATGGACCTGGCCAGGCATCTGGAGCCTCTCGGTTTCCGTTGCAAGGGAGAGCCATGACGAAGCTGAATCTCTGAATGATAAACATTTACTTTTTACGAAACTGGCCCACTATTTGGCGCTCTAATGTCTACTCAATACCACTAGCCTGAAGTACATAGCCATCTCGCTAAAATCTCATGGTCTTGCGGTGGAAGAGCAATCGTCATGCTGGAGGATACAATACGAATCTGCATGTCATCCTTAAAAGCTGGCACGGGTCCACAGGCAATAGCAGCCGTATTCATACAATAGTGCTCAAGTTTCAATGTCAAGTGTTATTTGAATTATTCAATCGTATTGTTGGTATTGAATAGTGGAAGCTAACTCTATGGAAGGAAGAATGTAACCCAGGCTGATTCCCATTTGCTCAAAGAGGTCGGAACGACTTCTCACGGCTAGGTGCCCAGCAACAGGTTGTGATATATTCTCCGCACAGCGCGAAAACAACCTTATCCATTGAAGAAATAAAGGTTGCCGTTAAGTAATGTTTGTAATGCTGGCGATGTTGTGAGAGAAGAAAAAATGAAAGAGGAAAAAAGAGGTCGGGACTTTAAGTACTGTTCCTGAGACGAGAAATGGATATTTCCGGAGCTAAGCCTGAACTGTGCTAGACTGATTGGCGACTCCACGGTAAACTCGTGGGCAAGCTGTCATCCTGGTTTGTCCCCTAGTACGCGGTAGAGTACACCTCACCTTAGCACATCTCACTTCCTACCACGAACCAGCAGCACCAGCTGGAGCTACAGCCACATCAAACCACTCTCAATTCGCGTCCTTTCACAAGTCCTGAATAAATTGCCAGCAGACTGATCACCATTTTTCAAAGCGCACCCTCGGTCGCAATCATGGACCTCGAGGCCGTGAAGGAACAGTGGGGGGAGATGGAGGACAGGGACGGCATCCGCATGAGCTGGAATGTGTTTCCAAGCTCCCGTATGGTGAGCACGAGTCCCAGCAGTATGTATACGTTAGCTAACACATGCGCAGGAGGCATCCAGACTTGTTGTGCCCATCGGAGCATTGTACACACCTCTCAAGGAGAAGCCAGATACGCCATTGTTACAGTTTGAGCCGATCATTTGCAAACCTCCATGCAGAGCTGTCCTGAATCCATACTGGTGAGAATATGACGCCTCCGAATATCCACAGAGCTATAGCTAACTCATCGCAGCCAGGTTGACGTACGCGCCCGCCTCTGGATCTGCCCTTTCTGCCTCTCGCGCAACGCCCTTCCCCCACATTACAAGGATATCACCCAAAACGCAATCCCTCCCGAGCTTCACCCTACAAACACCACGATCGAGTATCGTCTTGCGCGTCCTGCGCCAAGTGCTCCCATCTTCCTGTATGTCGTGGACACTTGCCAGGAGGAAGACAGTCTTTCCGCGCTGAAGGACTCTCTTATAATGAGTTTAAGTCTTCTGCCAGAGAACGCCCTGGTAGGGCTTATCACCTATGGAACTATGGTAGGTAACTCACCTTTCTGCTTTAGAGGATGGATGCTAATTGACGTAGGCTCAAGTGCATGAGATTGGCTATAATGAGTGCGCAAAGTCGTACGTATTCCGCGGAAGCAAGGACTACTCTGCAAAGCAAGTCCAAGAAATGCTCAACCTGGGTGCGTCCGGAATCAGGCCGGCGATGCAGCAACAACCACAGCCAGGTCGCCCGGGTCCGCCCGTGGCACAAGCTTCGAGATTCGTGTTGCCAGTTCAACAGGCGGAATTCCAATTGATCAAGGCCTTGGAACAGCTTCAGAAGGACCCGTGGCCCGTATCGAGCGACAGAAGAAATTTGAGGTGTACGGGCGTCGCTCTCAGTGTTGCAATTGGGCTCATGGAGTCGTCTTTCCAGAATGCTGGAGGTCGCATCATGCTCTTCGCTGGAGGTCCAGCAACTGAAGGGCCAGGAATGGTCGTTGGCCCAGAGCTGCGCGAGTCGATCAGATCTCACCATGACATTGACAGGGACAACATCAAGTATTATAAGAAAGCGGTCAAGGTGGGCAGACGCGAATTCCAATACAACCAAGAAGCATTGCTAATTTACCTCAGTTTTATGATAACCTCGCGAAGAGGACCGCGCACAACGGGCATGTTGTGGATATCTTTGCAGGCTGCTTGGATCAAGTTGGACTTCTTGAGATGAAGGGCTTGGCAAGCTCTACCGGTGGATATATGATTCTGACAGATTCATTCACGTCTTCCATGTTTAAGCAATCATTCGTCCGAGTATTTGAGAAGGATGAGAACGACAATCTGCTGATGGGTTTCAATGCGTCGCTGGAAGTTCTGACGACCAAAGAACTTAAAGTTACGGGCCTTATCGGACATGCCGTATCCATGAATAAGAAGTCGACTTCTGTTGGAGAAACGGAGTGTGGTATTGGCAACACATGCTCGTGGAAGATGTGCAGCATCGATCCCAAGGCCAGCTACGGAATTTATTTCGAAATCGCCAGCCAGGGCGGCCCAGCACAACACCCACAGACACCACAGCGTGGAATGCTTCAGTTTTTGACATACTATCAGCACTCTTCTGGGCAGTTTCACCTGCGTGTGACGACCGTTGCGCGCAACCTGAGCGGTCCTGCTGGCGACCCGGCGATCGCTCAATCATTCGACCAGGAGGCTGCCGCGGTGCTCATGTCACGAATTGCTGTCTTCAAGGCCGAAGTCGACGACGGCCCAGATGTGCTGAGATGGGTGGACAGAATGCTGATCAGGCTGTGCTCAAGGTTTGCAGATTATCGCAAGGACGATCCGTCGTCGTTCCGCCTTGAGAAGAACTTCACGCTCTACCCGCAGTTTATGTTCCATCTTCGCCGCAGCCAGTTCCTCCAGGTCTTTAACAACTCCCCGGATGAGACCGCATTCTACCGCCACATCCTCAACCACGAAGACGTGAGCAACTCACTGGTGATGATCCAGCCAACATTGGACTCGTACACCTTCGATCAAGATGGCAGTCAGCCGGTGCTCCTGGACTCGACCTCTATCCAGCCTACCCACATTCTCCTTCTCGACACCTTCTTCCACATCCTCATCTTCCATGGCGAGACTATTGCTGAATGGAGAAAAGCTGGCTACCAAGACCAGGAGGGATATGAGAACTTTTCGACCCTTCTTGATCAGCCAAGGGAAGATGCTCGCGTATGTAGACAACTAACATTTAACTCGGGTCCCTTATTAACATCGAGATAGGAACTCATCACGGACCGCTTTCCACTGCCAAGATTCATCGTGTGTGATGCTGGAGGCTCTCAAGCGCGTTTCCTTTTATCGAAGCTTAACCCTTCAACCACTCATACAACAGGAACATACGGTGGGGTCGGAGCCACCAACGCTCAAACCATCTTTACAGACGATGTTTCGCTGCAGACATTCATGGATCATTTGATGAAGTAAGTTTGAGCCTATGCCAGTTCCATAGAAGCAGAACCTAACAACGTCTCAGGCTTGCTGTTAGCGGCGCAAACTAGATATGGAAGTAACATGGGGTCGGAGTACATGGAGGCTATGTGTGGTGTGTTTGTGTTAGCAGACGACAGTGGATGTGATTGAATAGGTTGCCATGGTAGATATGGTCGGCAGCCTTGACGTATAATAAAATTTATAATGAGTTCAGTGCTCTGATGAAGTGACCTTTCTTGTCTGAAGAATACAATCATGGAAAATGTCTATTCATGGCTTAAACCAGAAACGGCGTCTTTCTCTCACAGTAGCTCTTAAGGCTGATGCAGTGATATCAAGTGGGGTTTGCCGCCTGTTGTGGCGGTACACTGATATGCAGGCATTAAACTAAAGTTGTGGTTCGAAGGATTTCGCACAGAGCCGACATGTTGAGGTCCGGTGGTCGTCAACGCCGATGCTCCTTCGACTAACCTCAGTGCTCCGCACTGATCGCAAGACGTCTTTCGCTATCAGCTGCAGCAAAAGTACCGGATATCTCTTCGTTGGAAGTAGTCTATTCGCTAGAAGAGTATTCTTCCTGGGACAAAGTCACAGTGTTTAAGACGTGATTGAGCAGAAGCTTCAACAAAACATTTGCTTGAGGCTGGTGTAAGTTTCTCGTAAAGTGGAAGCGGAAGACTACTTCCGAACGAAGAGCTATCAAGTCCTACCATGATATGTGCACGAAATTTGATGCAATCTGCCCAGTAAGAGCCCGGAGTCTGAAGGAGACAGTATATCAGAAGTTTTGGTGTTCGAGGTCCTGGCGTCTATTTTGGCGGAACCGCAGCCCAAAAGCGCGAGGCACTAGCCGCGCTAGCCCGGATTTGTGGGGTTCCTGACTTTCTGCACAAACTTTTGATGCCCCAGGCCACAATCGCTTACCTTAGCGCACCGCACAATCTCAGAACTCCAAAACACTTTTTGGTTTGAGACGACGACCAGCAAATTATCACCAATAACGACCCATCGCCCAAAGACGACACGATGGTAAGCCCATTCCATTTCCACGCACGATACGAATTCCAAGATCCAGATCAACCCATCGAATTTCGCCGGCGACAGATAAAATATGCTGGGACGCGTGGGAGGCAATTGCGACACGACTTTATGGGCGAACGGACACAACAAGATGGAACAACAGGCTGACAGTCTCACCACTTAGGTTCGCTACGCTGCCACCGAAATCCACCCGGCGAAGTCCGCTCGCGCCCGCGGTGCCTATCTCCGTGTTTCTTTCAAGAACACTCGCGAGACCGCACAGGCTATCAACGGCTGGAAGCTCGAGCGCGCCGTGAAGTTCCTCGAGAACGTTCAGGAGCACAAGGAGGCTGTCGCCATGAGAAGATTCGCTGGTGGAACCGGTCGCGCCGCTCAGGGTAAGTTGCGACATGGGAATATCGGAGATACAAGGAGGATCAGGAGCTGATGGCGCAACTTTCAATAGGCAAGCAGTTCGGTGTCACCCGTGCCCGCTGGCCAGTCAAGTCCGCCGAGTTCCTTCTCGGTCTCCTCAAGAACGCTGAGGCCAACGCCGACACCAAGGGTCTCGATACCGGCAACCTCGTCGTCAAGCACATCCAAGTCAACCAGGCACCAAAGCAGCGCAGACGCACATACCGTGCCCACGGTCGCGTAAGTTGAAATGGCCTCTAGTCGGGGGAACGCAGCTAACGGCAACAGATCAACCCATACATGTCTAACCCATGTCACATTGAGTTGATCCTCACTGAGGGAGAGGAAGTCGTCCAGAAGTCCGAGGCTGTTGAGGGACGCGAGTTGCACTTGAGCTCCAGACAGCGCGGTGCCGCCAACCGTCGCGCCATTCTTGCTTAAGACAAGCAGGTAGTGAGATGTGGTCTAGGTTGTGATGACGAGGCGCTATAGCTTCTCCGGCACCTCCACTTTAGCGGTCTGTACTTCAGTAGCATATGGCAGGCTATTCGGTCACAAGTTCGGCTCCAAGTTTTGTCTTTTCAAGCGTGAAGGATGCATATTGCTATGATCGCAGGTTATGGATTCGCCCTCAATCGATACTTATCCATACAACTTCGCCTCACTTTACCGTCAAGAATTAGACTTCGCCGTCGCACGATATACTCAGCACCAAACCCACGTCAAAACAACCCTAAGCGGCATGTGGTCTAGTACTGCCTATCAGTTCTTCCAGTTATCGCAAAATAGCATCAGGCGTTGTGAATAAAGCTTAGATAGACTGTGATAGAGATAGCGTGGCAAGAAAATGCACTTGAACATGCTTCCAATATATCCGTAAGATCAAAGCGAATCAACCACAAATGAGTGCTTCGCCACTTATAATGAAACAACGCGTGCAGTAGAAGTGGTTCTATTTTATGGTGTCTAGTCTTCTTTATATTGTGTATAAAGTTCTTATGCCTGCGCTGATCAGAGGATGGGGACTTCTTATTTACGCCATTTGTAACCCATGGTGGTCAAACGCTTACATGCTTGTGCATAATCACCACCCAGTATAGCGTCCATCTATGCACAAATGTTTCAGTCGGCCTTATCAGTTGGCCGCTCCATCTGGGACGCTGATACTGCGCTGGCGCTCTGTATCCGCCTCACTCTCATCGCTGCTGTGGAATTCCTCGTCGCTACTTTCCTCTTCAAGCACTATCTTCCTCATCACGCTCCGATCGAACAAGTCGATCACGAACCTCCGAACCGGTAGTCTGAAGTGATGGCACTCCAGCACTGTCATCACTTTCCCGAATAGCTGCGGATTCCTGAAACCGGAGACCTTCTTCTGCTTTATGTGCATCAACTCGCTGACAGCTCGTTTAGTCAAAACTGTATTGCCCAAGTCTCCTATAAGTTGTAAGATTCTCAGGTTGGTTGAATCCTGGTCATCTGGCGTATCGTCGACGGGCGTTTTCTGCGAGTGGTGCAGGCGTATTTCGGCCACTTTCGCATGCTCCCATGGCTGGTAGGAGAATATTTTACGCAAGTTGGTTGGAATGCAAAGCCCAAGCGACTCTCCCAGGCTGGTTGTGTTGCTATCCCATCCGAATTCCGACAGAATTTCAAGTCCATGAATGCTTCGCGAGACGAGACCAAGAACAAAGAATGCAGTGCCACGCATACTCATGACCTGATGATTCTCGGCAATCTTGACAATGTGTTCTATCACATCAGACTCTTCAAGGAATGGAGCTCCAAGCTCCATCGATGCGACGTTTCCCACGGCCCAAAGACAGCCTTTAACCTTGAGAATAACCTCGGGGTCATGCGTCTGCATGCCGAAGTCGCGAATAGTGCTGGCGAATTCCTCAAAATGGCCCTTGTCCCTAAGAAGCTTGCATCCTTCCGTCGTTCTTGCCAATTCTCTGTAAAAATGTGGCGGCACTCTCGCATCGTTTTCCAGCCTATCTTGCTCAAAGAGATCATCCTCGAAGCTCGTCCTCTCTGAGGGATCATCCTGAGGCTCCATGAAAGCACGAGCAAGCACCGCCTCAATAACGCCAACGTACGAATCGTTGCGACCCAGAAACCAATCATCCATTTCGTTGCTGATGTAGTCTAATCCATCAAGATAGTGATATCCAATAGAAGTGGATAAGAACCGCAAGAGCAATGGAGCTCCGATCTCGCCCAAATGGTCAAGGGCTGGTCGACATTCCACAATGTATTCCAGATAGTTCTTGCGGTTGCATGCTTCCTCGAGTATCTTGATAGCTGTGGCGCATACCTCGATATCTGGGTCGTACAACTGGGTAACCAGTAGTTGTATTGCCCATTTGGAGTCGTCCACGCCCTGTGTGCCAGATATTTTGGATCGTGAGCGACTGGAATACTTCCTCAGCACATTTGTGGCGTATATGCGAATGTCTTTCGTCCCTGTCGTCAGAGCTTTCGATAACAGTACCCTGGGGTGGCCAGGCAATGTATAGTCAAAGTTCGAGAGCAGCGGCTTTATCAAATCCGGGCGCTGCTTAAGATCAAAGATATGGTACATCATATTGATCATGCGCCATCGGTCCAGCATCAGCAGTCCACGTGGGTCGCTAGTAAGCACTCCTAGCATGGCAAAATAGCCACCGCAGACAGTCTCGGTGAGTCGTTCCTTGGATAACACAGGCGACTGTGCTGTCAAGCCACTCGCCTACAATTTAGTTAGTCCAGACACAGAGTAATACTTGGTGGCATACTTACAGGATCGCACTGCGCAAGGCATTCCGCTATCTGGCGTAGCAGTTTATGCTCGGAAAGGTATTTCACGCCTTCGGGTGTCTGCAACAGTGTGTGCACAAGAGCACATCCCGCTCTGATATATTTCTGGTTCGGCCGCGTGTTCCTGGCATTCGCAAACTTGTACTTGAAAGGCCTGAAAAAGCTTGCAAGTCTTTTTATGAATTTGGACACTTTGATCGCTTCATCCAAACGTTTTCCGCTAAGTAGAGGTCCCTCGATAACCTTCAGAATGACATCCCAGTCCCATTTCAGATAGTTATGATGGGTCAAGACTTGGGTGTCAAGCATCATCTGCCGAAATGTGGCCTCGTCGAAAGCCATAGCCATGCCTGCCTTCGACAGATCATCGAATCTGTCAAGACTATCACTGCTTGCATTTGCAGCCGTATTGACCGCGGTATGCAGCGCCGCAGAAGGGGTAGATCTATAAAGAGTACGATTTACGCTGTCAATTTGATAAAGAGTTCCCGTTGCGACGTGCCTGTCTTCTGTACCAAATTGTGATGCCGCTGCGAAAAGCTTGGGCAGCAACTGTAAGTCGTTGCTCCAACACGGCGGTAACAGTCGGTTGGCCAGTTTTAGGATCTCTCCGATAAGCAAAGTGGTTTTTCTCTTCAGCGTCTGGTTTTCAGTATCCGTGGTCACTTGAAGGAGGCTTGGCAGCATATCCGACGATATCAGCACGGCGAGAAGTAATGCAGTGTAGTGGTCAATGAGACTTTTCTCTGAGCTATCGTCCTCGACGGAAGCAGACGCTGTCCCTCTGGGGCCAACGTGTTTGAGATTGGCAACACGTCCGTAAGTGGTGAGACGTCGTCCCGCCAGAAAAGATGCGGACCAGGATGGTGGCTTGATTCGAAGCAAGTTGAAGAGTAGGTCGACAACTGTGTCGCGAATAGCAGGATATGGCAGCATCAGCGATGACATGAGCGATCTGATGGCGCGGAAATCGAACATTGAGAGCGTCAGGAGACCTGGCCACGACCTGAGGGTCGTTGATATAGCGCGTGCATTCTGCTTGAGAATCTTCTCTCTTGAGAACAATGAATCCGTGAAAGATGTGAACAATACCTCAAGTTCGTGGCCGGACCTGAGATACAGACGCCGCTGCGGGGCATCTAGGAGATAGAGAAAGGCTGCAATGAGACCCTCAGAAGCCTCATAAGCTCCTTCTCCCAGGGCGTCAACAAGTGGACGCAGACCGCCCGATGCTATGAGAAGAGGCGGGTCTTTGACCATTATCTCAGCTAATGTCTCTAGACAAATAGCTTTGAGTCGATCTTCTCCATGCTCTGCCACAGCAGCTATCGTTCGAACCACAGCGCGGGACATCTCTCGTACGCCATCTTTAACCTCCAAGAAAGCACGAACTAATTTAAGTGCCTGCTCACGCTCCACGTCGGCCTTGCGCTCTTTTATCAGGGATAGAATGACCAGATAATCTGTCTTCAAGCTCCGGATTTTTTGTAATGAACTCAAATCTGACACCGCGTGCCGAATCATCCTATAGCCGGCGGCCACAACTTCTCTACTGTCGCTTAGGAGCATTACTTGCATTCTCAAACCAAATATGGACCATACTAGGTCAAACTTCAGCGTCGGATGCCTCTTAAAGAGCTCCACGAGGTTATTGGCGTGGTTGACATAATAATCTGGCGTAAGTCCTTCAACCTCAAGAGCTTGCAGTATTTCGGCCAACGCGTAAGTAGGCGACTCCGATGTTTCTTCTACGTCTGATCCTGTCGTGCTCCTTGCCAGACTGGCAGGGGATCTGAGCGTGCTGTTGGAGAACAGACCGGCTATTCGAGTGCGGGTCGGTGTCGATGGCATGGGCTGGCGCGGTTGTTGCAGATCTGAAAGCTGTGATTTCAGATTCTTTATGCGCAAGTTTGATGAATTGAGCTCTGCTTCAACTCGTGCTCTTTGGTCTTTGGTTTGTTTCGCTTTCTTCGTATTCAGAGCCTCCAGCATATTTTCACTTCCCTCCTTGATCTTCATCTCTCGGCTGAGTGATTCTTTCAACGCAGCAATCCTCTGCTGCGATAGATGCGGGTCGTCTTCCTCCAACCTTTCTAAGCTCATAGATCCGGTATCGCCCCTTGAGCCTGTCCTTGGTATGGTGTTCTGGCTTCGCAATTCCGAGCTAAAGCTGCCCGGCCCAGGCGAGGGCGCCAACGAGGCTCCCCGCGGTCCGTACGACATAGAGGAAGAGGATAGCGTCCTTGTTGCGCCGAGGCTCGCAATGGACTGTTGCGAGCCATCGCGGTCAAGACTTGTCCTAGAAAGAATGGTGGTATTGGGGTTGGATTGATGGGGATGCGAGCCCTTCTGCGTCGGCGTCGCAGACGAGCTCAGCATGCTCGATAAGGCGACCATCACTCCATTGAGAGTGTGCGGCCTCTCGGTCTTAATGAAGCGTTTCGCGGCTCGACAACATCTGACGTGTGGCGTTTCTTTTGATCAATATGGTATTTTACAAAATGCGCCTGTCCAATGAGATCTGGTCGCGCAATGTCTGTTGTTGGGCTATTTGCGGTGGTTGTGTTAGTCGAGTTGTCAAGCTCGTGGTGGACGAATGAAGCTTCGCAGCAGTAGACGCTGGTGTGAGACGGTGTTTGTTGTGCGCGGTGAGGTTGATCACGGCGTAAATGCGTCGCGCCTTTTGTCAATCCGTGTAAACGAAGCTGTATGGTTCAGCGCTGGAGAAATGGAATATGGTGATATCAAGGGTATGGCCAGTTGTGGTTCAGTATGACTGCCCGATTGATAAGGCACTAATGTGGTACCTTGTTAGATATGGCGGGGGCCCGCTTCGGTGGTAGCACCCGCCGCAGCCAAACACTTGAATCATGGGGTGTGCTCTGCGCATTTGCTCGCCTTCCCAACATGCGAGCATACCTTAATATATTACGAGAATATCAGCAGTTCTGGCACCTTGAGCCCCATTCACGAGAAACGCTGCACTCTATATTTTTGTTCTTTTTATTTTTATTTTTCTTTAATTGGCTTGTTCAGTTGCCTATTATTCTCCATGTAGGCGATATTTCTGTGCAAAAATAACATGATTCCCATTAAATTCCGTTATGGTCCCCCAGTGAAGATCCATAAACATTTTGAATAGCTTATGATATTGAAAACGAACTAACAGAATCTGTCAAGAGCCTCTTTTACTTGTGCTCACAGAATCGACTCTCTCGGACGAATTTGAGCAACCGCCTTAAGGCTTTTCACAATTCAAAGGAGTCGACAACACAAGGGTTTCTGCGATTTATAGCACAAGTCAGCCATGACACCTGGCGATGGAGGCAATCTGACTCCGTATCCTTCTTCCTCAAAAGAGTGAGCATTTCCCCCCCTCCCAAAATCTACACCCGTCAAGTCCATTATTTGACAGCACGTGTAGAAGAAGGCTGGCAGGGTTGTCTGGTCCACAGAGCCCAGAAGCTGGAAAGCATGTCGGCGGTCTCCGACATGCGCTTTTAGCTCCCGGAGTACAAGTACAATACTCTGACAACGGAATTTCTCCACAATCACTACGAGGCACCGCGCGGACTGGATAAGCAAACACCTTCTGGCCTCTTGGGCCCTCGTGAGCTCCCATATCGGTACATGCTGGACTCACAAAAGGATGCGTCTGCTGGGCACTGTCATCACATTGATCTCATCTGCCTAGTTTCTGAGCAATCACGCATCCTTCCCCAAAGCGGCAGCCAAGGACGTGTTGGCCTAGATAAGATCGACCATGCTATTCTATATAAGAAGCCATTGGGCCCCGGTAGCACAATCGCCAGAGTAATAGCGCCAGGAAACTCTGAAGCTTTTCCTGCATTTTACCCCACCATTTCCTATTCCCTACACTGCTGAAGCTGCATCCAATCGTCGGCCCTGACGGAAATACTTGCCATTAACCTCGCTGAAACACAAAACTTGGCAGCAAAGTCGCAGAAACCTGCCCAAAGTCTCCGACCACACAAACACGATGGCTACTCTAGCTTCTGCACGCTACGGAAAAGACAATGTCCGCGTGTACAAGGTCGACCGCGATGAGAAATCCGGCGTACAAACAGTTACCGAAATGACGGTTTGTGTTCTCCTTGAGGGAGAGATCGACGACGCGTGAGTTTGATGTTGCGCCTTGTTACAGCTGCATAAAGTGCTCATGGAAAACGTAGTTACACCAACGCTGATAACAGCTCAATCGTAGCCACTGACTCGGTCAAAAACACCATCTATATTAAGGCAAAGCAACACCCAGTTACCACCCCCGAGCTCTTTGCGAGCATTTTGGCCTCCCACTTCGTGGACACGTACACACATATCCACGCTGTACATGTCAAGGTAGTCACGCATAGATGGACCCGCATACTCATTGATGGAAAGCCACACCCTCATTCGTTTTCTCGTGACGGCGTGGAGACTAGGAATGCAGAAGTCACTGTGCGCGACGGCAACGGGATTGAAATCCACAGTGGCATTTCTGGGCTCCTGGTATTGAAGAGCACCGGCTCCCAGTTCCACGGCTTCGTGCGCGACGAGTACACGACGCTACCCGAGGTTTGGGATCGTATTCTGTCAACCGAGGTTGACAGCGTGTGGAACTGGAAAGTCTTCTCAAACATCGCAGAGGTCACCGCAGCTATGCCGAAATTCGACAAAGCCTGGGCGGATGCTCGTGCTATTACCTTAAAGCTGTTTGCTGAGGAGAACAGCCCGTCGGTCCAGAACACCATGTACAAGATGTGCAAAAATATCTTAGAAGCGGCACCTGATGTTGAGACTGTAGAGTACTCCCTACCAAACAAACATTACTTCGAGATTGGTAAGAACTCCTGAACATCTTTTCCAGACTTCCACTAAACTCAGCGCTAGATTTGAGCTTCCACAAGGGTCTCAAGAACACTGGCAAGGATGCAACTGTCTACGCTCCTCAATCAGGGCCGAATGGCCTCATTAGGTGCACCGTGGCGCGTGCTAAGCCGGCTCGCAGCAAGCTTTAAGGCTTTGACTCGTAGGTCTTTGCACGTCTTTTCAAGACAGTATGTACGCCTTTGAACGCATTCCCAAATTGTAAATAGGCGGCAGTGGTGTGTAATTGTGTGCAGATTTAGGTCCTCAGACTCGGGGCATTACCGTAGTAAATTTACGCTTCTAAAGCTCTGGCAAACAAGATTTCGAGTAGTTGCCATCTAGAATCGACCCCATCTTGATATATCGTGTATGCGACTTGGCGGACCCTGGCAATCAGCAGTCGTGACACTTCTTACGTTGAAATTATTTCATTTTTGAAATATATTGTACATCTTGCTGTCGAAATGCAGCTTATTCATACACGCCTACCCATGACCCCGTCATACGTTTCCCATCTATGCCCCCCTGGACGGTCTTGGAGCGTCGTTGATATTCTCAGGCCACTTGGCGATGTTGGTAATGCCATTGAACTTGACAATATTCGCCTTATATGGGTGTGCCTCTCCCTCAAACGCCTTCAGACGCGCCAATCTGTCGTCTCTAAGCCTGTTCTTTGGCAACATGCCGGAGACCGCCTTTCTGAGAACCTCAGCGCCGCCAAATTTCTCCATCAGACCCTCCATACTGATCTGCTTCAAATTACCAGGGCGGGTGTTGTGTCTGTAGTACTGTTTCTGGTACATCTTCTTGCCGGTTGTGCGCAGCTGAGAGCAGTTGGTCACAACAACATAGTCTCCGCAGTCCGTCGAAGGATCCCAGATCGGCTTTTGCTTTCCCATGAGAATTGTGGCTATGCGCGATGCGAGGCGACCCAAGGATGGTGCAACGAGGAGAGGCGAGTCGACTGGTGGCAGTGGTCTGATGGTGCTGAGAGCATGATGAGGAGTGGTGGCAGAGATGTGGTGCCATGTGCGAGAGTAGGCAAGCTTGGTCTAAAGTAATTATGCGGATTAGTGGTATGCTCTTTTGCGATCTTTACCCGGGGTAAGGTCAGGACGAGGTGAGACGCACTATGCCATTGGTTTGCGACATAGTTGTGGACGGCCGTGTGGCCAGAAAATTGAAACTGGCGAACTAAGCGGGGCCTGTGAGATGGCGCGGGCAAGGGAGGTGTTCTGGTGGTTGATGTCGCGAGCGCAGCACGAATTTCACGACCTACTGTCGCTATCACGATTGTCGTCGCCGATAATGCCAAGAGTCTCGACGGGATTTTAGTCGACCTTCGCCAAGCCCCTGATCCCCGGCGGCAAGCCCGACCGGAATATCCGAGTTCCGAAGCACGCAACAACCCCGCCATTCAGTCACTGAAGTTGTGGCTCGAATTTCTAAGCAGCTCCATATAAGAAATCTAGTTTAGCATCGTGTTTCTTGGTTGACAGTTATTTATATCAAGCAGTTTGAGTTTATTCTCAGATCTTTTGAAGCATCTAAACTCGGACGATGACGATTAGTACTCCTTTTCAGGTACGGATGGATGGCCGTGGGGTTTTTATTTGCACTCACTGACACACGCTTCAGACGCTGTTTGCGGTGCCAATGACATGCGAGAGCTGTGTAAAAGATATATCCACCACTTTATATAAAGTAGACGGAATATCAAAAGTGGATGTGGATTTAAAAGACCAGCTCGTGGCCATAGAGGGAACAAGTTCGTTCTGCCATATCCGCTTTTTTGTATTTAAATAAAATTCTGACAGTTTATAGCCGCACCATCTGCTATTGTTGCAGCTCTGCAGGACACCGGAAGAGATGCTATCCTGAGAGGATCCGGGACCACTGATAGTAAGATTCGCCGTCTTTGCGCGATGATCTATAGGCTTACACTTGGGATGAAGGCGCCTCAGTATGCATCCTTGAGACTCATTCAACAGCATCAAAGGATAAAGTAAAGGGACTGGTTCGAATGGTCCAAGTGGCACCATCGCTCACCTTGTTTGACTTGACCGTGCGAGGTCTGACGCCTGGCAAATACTGGGCAACAATACGAGAAACTGGCGACATTTCGAATGGCGTCATCTCGAGCGGTGGGATTTGGCCCGAGCTGTTAAAGGATGGGCCGGCTACCGCCAAGGGACGTCTTGGTACTTTGGCTGTGGGACTGAATGGAATGGGGAGCGCGTTCTTGGACAGACCTGTCAAGATTTGGGAGATGATCGGCAGAAGTCTTGTTATCTCCAAGCAGCATGATGGCGAGAGCAAGTATGAATCAAATGATGAAGACACACTCGTGGGAGTCATTGCGCGCAGCCCGGGGGTCTGGGACAATGACAAAACAGTGTGTTCCTGCTCTGGAAAGACACTGTGGGAAGAGAGGAAAGACGAGGTAAGGAAGGGTATGCTTTGAGTAGCATGAACGAGACTAGGGTGGCGGCCATAGGAGCAGTTTCCATCATTCACCAGTAATTTGTAAAAAAACTACCTGGAAATTGTACTTCTGCCGGCCATCCTTGGAGGCAGATAAAGCACTCAGGTTGTATGCCTTTTCAAAAATACTTTCTTTCTGCCATTACGGAAGAAACGGTGAGAGCGCATTTGCCGTGAATTTTCAAGACACCGCTATAATAAACGCACGCATGTAAGGTACTAGGGTTAAATCTGATGGGCGCCTCGTGCTAAGATAGCGTGGCAAAGCGAACTCGTACTAAATGCGCCTTTGATAGAGAAGCGAGACACCGCACTACAGGAAAAATTGAAATATGATTTTACATTCAACAGTAGATAGGAAAGGTGAATGAAAGGCGCGAGCTTCTTGACTAATGGTGCGGGTCAAGACGTCGGTAAGTATGAAGATTCGAAACCGCGATGAAACTGACTTGTGCTTATACCTCCGTAAGGTGTTTAACACCAAATTGTCAAACCGTGCTAACAGGTTTCGATAATAAGTGGCAACCCCCACTTACGAAGTACTCCGAAAAAGCAATAGGCAGCAATACCGAGAAATGTGAGGCCGACGTCAACGGGACCCCGACGTCAACGGGACCCCGAGGCCACGGCTCCTGCGACATAACTCTGCCGGTGTTTTAGAGATGAAGTCGGAAAGATGAGTGGTAGGCACTCGTAGCGTGGAGACTTCGATTAATTGCGGGATGGCCCTTGCAGAAGCCGTTTTTTTTGGCCCTTTTTCCGGCCCCAAGACTGCCATCCAAGATCATCAAACGCCGCCTCTTCTCCTCACTGCTGCACTTATTCCCACGAAAGAGAGATTTAGCAATGCTTCGCCCCATGACTGCGAACTTTGTAAGCGCATTTCGCCGAAGAGACCTACACTACTCAGTAAAGTATCGCCAAGCGTCTCGGCGCGTGAGCTTCTGAGGCGCTGGTGTTGGCCGACTGTGTGTGGAGTACAGTATGGAGTATGGACTGTGGAGTAGGGGTTGTGGAGTGGGGAGTGTGTGGAGACTGGAGACCGGACAGAGGAGGGGATTGAGTTCGTGACAGCAACTCGCACCAGCAGTAGCATGCCAGCTAAGCGCCCTTGGAAACCAACAGCATGGGCCTTTTTGACGCCGAGACGAGCACTTCTAACGTCCGACGCGCCAGAACAGGACGCCGGTGCAACACAAGCTTGTCGCCCAGCCAATCATTTCCTTCCGCCGTCACATCGGACGCCTTGCTGCTTTGGCTGGCGTCGCTTGGATCAAACACAAGAAGCCCTTTGCACCTCCAATGGATAGTATCATGAAGGTAATCTCACATATTGCCCTCTTCACTCTTGTCCCGACTTCGTGCCTGGCAATACACATTTGCACTCTGCCCTTGTTCATTCCTCTGTCTCTGGGTCTTAGACCTTCACAAGCCAACTGTGATTCTTCCGAGTCGCACACCGCACCTGTCTCCAAACCCCTCACCACTCAAACAGAGGATCAACCTATGAGTATCCGCAAATCTGCCTTCCCAGCTCAACACCGCTCGCGCCGTGGCCTCTCACCATACAACGCTTCAGTTATCTTCTCAGTGGTCTTTGCTCAAATCCTAAACCAGTCCTGAGGCTCTGCACAGGTGGATTGATTACCCTGGCAAAGGCGACCCGTTCGGGATCCCATGTTGCTGTTGCCAATTCTTCTTCTCGCTGCGCGCCTTTCCGATTCTGGCCCCTGAAGAAGGCCCCTCCAAGCTGGGCCTGCATGTTCCTCTAGTCCTCTCTCCTAGTCCTGGCCAACATTTGGTATGCCACCAATCCCGACCCGAAAATACGCGCTGGCACATCACTCATGAAATTTTTCTCCAGTCCGCAGACCTGCTCAACATCGTCACAATACCTTCCGAGCTTCCGAGCCTTATGCCATCGTTTGTGGCGTGACTGCAAGCCGACATCGAACTCCAGACTGCCTAGCCATCTCCTACTTACTCCAACATATCAGACCGTCCGCCCCAGCAGACTCTTTAGTTGCATGAGTTCTCTATCTTTGCAATTCGCGCACTTTCTGCCCAATTTCCTGTACCTTGAGAACTGCAGACTTCTCGGTTTCGGAGGAGGTGCACCGCGAGTCTGGCGATCATCCATCCCTCAATCTCAACAGCCGCCCGAGGTGGAGACCAGACGTCTCTTTTCGCATCGCAATACTGATCTGCGGTTACCCATAGTTAAAGGCGTCCGCCATGTCTCTTAAACAGGCAAGTACTTATAGTCCGCGTGTTTTAGTACCGACTAATACTTATGTCAGGAGATTGAGACGTGGGTGGCAGCGCTGGGACACTACGACAACAACGAATTTGAGGAGGCATTAAAGACCTTCGCCGACATACCAGATACATCAAAGATCCTGTTCAATTGCGGAGTCATACATGCTACGCTAGGCGAGCATACCGACGCTGTAATAATGCACTACTGTTTATTAAGAGCCCAGAGCTGACTATCCCACAGGTTGCATGCTTTCAACGAGCCGTTCGCCTTGACCAATACCTGGCGGTCGCGTACTTTCAGCAGGGAGTTTCCAACTTTCTGGTTGGCGACTTCGAAGAGGCTTTGGCGAACTTCAATGATACTCTTCTTTATCTTCGAGGCAACAACATGATAGACTATGCCCAGCTAGGGCTGATGTTCAAGTTATACTCATGCGAAGTACTTTTCAATCGAGGGTTGTGTTATATCTACCTGCAGCAAAAGGAGGCTGGAATGCAGGATTTTTCTTTCGCAGTGAAGGAAAAAGTGGTAGAGGACCACAATGTCATTGACGAGGCTATAACGGAAGAGGCTGAGGTAAGGATCGTGAGATATGGGAAAGTCCATTAGTAACAACTTGCCAGGGATACACCGTCTTCTCAATACCCGTCGGCGTCGTATATAGGCCTAATGCAGCGAAAGTGAAGAATTTGAAGACCAAAGACTACCTCGGCAAAGCTCGACTTGTTGCGGCATCAGATGCAGGAAACACATTTACTGGCTTTGCCGGCTCAGAAATCAAGCATGTATGCTTGCCGATCCTACGTGGCCTGATAGTGGGACAAGTAAGCTAACATTATATAGGCCACGAGTGTACGGTCGATGGGGCGTGACGATCGACCTTTAGAGAATCTTTCCTTCGCAGCAGCAAATTTGGTCAAGCCAGGACTATCAAGCAAGAGGCAGCAGTCCGAGCCTCCACTGATCCGGAATCTATTCCCACCTACTCCACCGCCCGAATCCGAGCGAGCACCATCAGCATCCAGCTCTAGTGGCCAGATCAGCAGGGGGACATCTGTTCATAATGGCGACAAGCCGATACCACCAAAGTTGAATATCGAGAAAGCGCTACCATCACAGAGATACGAAATTCGCGAGGAGATATCCCAGTCGCAACAACGGCAGCAACCACAGTCCCAAGCAAGGAGACTACCAACCGCACGGGCTGCATCCGAATCACGAGGGCCGCAGCGACGAGAAGGATTTGGGAGGCTTGATCCGCCACTTCCTCTTCACAGAAGGCGTGCGTCAGATGTCGAAGAGGGCACCGAGTATTCTGAGTTGTATAACATGTATCGTGAATCACGCGGGGCTCGGAGTTTACGCAGCCGGCCGCAGCAGGATCTGATTGAGGAAGAGGAAGAAGACGGAAGTGTTCCTGGATTCAACGCCAACGATTTCGAGATGCTTCCAAGGCAGCAAGCACAACAGCAACCGCATATTTGTGCGGTGTCGAGGACTCGGCGTGGTTCGTCAAAAAGACCGGAAATTCACAAAGTACGGGTCCTTGTCCACGGAGCGGAAGACAATCGATACGTCATGGTTGCGACAACGGCCGAGTTCATCGACTTACAGGACAAGATCAGAGACAAGTTTCAGCTCAAAAAGCGGTTTAAGCTCAAGATTCGAGATGATGATATGCCGAACGGTGACATGATCACGATGGGCGATCAGGATGATTTGGAAATGGCCATGGCGTCGGTGAAAGAGAATGCGCGGCGTGAGAGCGCGGGCATGGGCAAGCTCGAGGTAAGTAGCCTTCAACGGTTTTTGGAGTTAAAAAATACTGACAGATCTAGGTCTGGATACATGACATATAGGGATGAATGAAATAACGGAAATTATCGCAGTAACCCCCCAAGATTTGATTAATAACGCCAGTGACCTCTGGACGTTTCAAAATTATGAGTGGGCCCCAAGGGCTTGCCGCTGACCATACGGCTACTTGACTAGTCTTAGAGATACTAATAAATTTTGTAAATTTACAACGGCGAGCTTATTCTCATCACATTCATTTGCAAGCGGATAGCATACAAAAAGCCATACGGTATTGGATGAGTAGTACTTAAGTACTACTCATCAAAATACTCGAGTAGCCGTAAGTAATGCCAAGCCTTGATAGAGGACCAAAAACAGCTCGCACTTTGGATACCATTTTTTGATAAAATACTCGCCAAGCCAATCTCGGTGGCTTGGCACTACTCACGTAGTACTTAGGTAGTTTCCACAAGTAGTGGAAACGTCGTGAGTAGCCAACTACTCCTATTTATACTCATGTAAGTAGGAGGTTCCTCGACTACTCACCTCCAACACTGGAGCTGGAGTTACAGGCAGCACATCGCAAATTGGCGGATGCATGAGATTGGCCGTGTTGGCCTGTGCCCAACTGTAGATATCAACGTCGACATTACTGAACTTACTTGGCTGGTCGTTTTCATCTCTACTTTAGTCACTGTTTTCTTGTTAATGGAATTTTCACCTATGCATAAAGCACGTAGGCAGCGACGGAATTACTGGAGTAATTTTCAAATGTTTGGGGGTCGCCATGGTAATATCAGATTTTGGGGGCTACTGTGATAATTTTCCGGTGAAATAATGAGCAAAAAGGCGGAGCATTGACAGTTAGTGAGACCTTTCACCATGTGAAGAGTGCTTTATAGAGCTGAAACTATTGCATGCGGAATAATTGGCTACCCACGCCTCAGTTTGCGGGCACAAAGGTGTTGAGTTGTGGTGTCATAAATGGGCGTGAGGCAGTAGTAATGGCAACTCGGTATACATATATTCTCCATATGCTCGCCAATAAGACTCGAATGCAAAACGCTTGCTGAAAATGAAGATCCCACCGTTATGCTAACCTGCTACGATTTTGGTATTTATCAGGCCCCTGTCCAGTTTCCCCAACGCTTCCCCCTTCCATTATTTAATTATTCGTTCATTAGTATCCTTCAGTTCTCTCATACTCCACCTCCAAGCATGCCAAAAATCCAGCGAGCTTGAGCTGCATTCTCACACTGCAACATCCACTTGGTCTGACGGCCAGTGACACCACCTGTCGCTGGAGCCATTCCGAGCTCGCCGTTCGGCCCTCTCATATCCTCCCAGACAACCATAACGATGCCTACCCTGGACGCCTTGATGAAGCTCTTTGATCCCATCACCTGATCAATCAAAACCGTCGACTCCTTCTTGTTATTCTTTGACTTGCTTACGCCATTGCCAAGACTAAAGCGCTTACTAATCCTGTCAGTCGTGCTCTCCTCCGTGGCCTGCGTGAGTAGGATACGCCTCTGGATCCCACCGCCCATGAAGGAGTTCTGACGGGTTCCGGGAGGTGGGGTTTCGATCTGAAGTCTGCACAAGCACACTTCTGCCCACTGCCTCTTGGTGCTTGTCAGAATGTAGACGCGGACACGGAGATTACTTGAGTCGAACTGGCTCGTGTCGATCGTGCCCGTGGTCGCGTTGCTCGGATCATAGGCCGTATGCGGCGGACTGTACCCGAGACTACCAGAATCACCCATGCCGTACGAGCTTGACCCTCTGCTATCAGATGGGCTGCGATTATTTCCATAACGCATCGTTGACCTGTCAATGTTGAATGCTCCACCGCGGCTGAAGCGCTTCATAAAGGCGCTTGCCGACGAGAAAGCACTGCCGCCGGACTCGGACACTGTGGGTGCGCGGGCGGACGCACGATAACTTTTCTTGCGACCAAACCAGCCGAAGGGCTTTCGCTCTGTGTCGGGCTCCAACTGCTTGCCATAATTGTTCACGATACGCTCCTGCTGAATACGATGATACTCGAGGTTATCCAGACGAGCTTTGTGCGTTGCACCAAACAAGGCCATGCAGTCATGGTTGGTTCTAGAGCGCAATCTGATGATTGGCGAAGCTTTGAGGAGCGATATTGCCAGTGGTTGAGAGTGAATCTCAATGTCGAGGCCATTGCTCCTCCGCAACAATGTGACCGGCGTTAGAATTAGGGAAACAAGAGGCTGGCGGGTGTCGAGCTCGTTCTGATTGCTGTTGGCTGGCCAGGAGTGAGGCGCATCGAGAACAAATATCTCCATAAAACCTGGCCGCACAACAACTGAACAAATTTCCGAGTGCAAGTCGTCATAGCGCCCCTGAGACTGGCGCCAGCACGAGAGATGAGCGAGGAATTTGACACAATATTGCTTTTGGTGAGCAGGAACTACTGCGGCCGCAGCCGAGAAGAGCGATGATGGGTTGGTGGAGTTTACATCTTGAGATGTTATTTCGGTGTCTGACTCCTCATGAGACGATATATGGGACGACTCCGAGTCGTACGAATCAGATGTGTACTCGGACGAGCCAGTGGCGGCAGACGACTGGAACGGCTGGTACTCTCGTTTTAATGGGGAAGAGGATTGGGGCCTGGCTGCTTCGCCGGCGCAAGTTTCCGCCTGTATTGGAGAAGATACGCGGTGTTTTTGTAAACTGCGAGTGAGATCCGACCTCAGGGTGCCTCGCGGAGAAGAAGACGGCGTAGCAGCCATGGGCTTTGAAATCCTTGAACTGGGCCCATGCTTGTCGTCAGCAGATCGGAATCGGGACGACGTACCATTTGGTTGTACGTCATTCTGCCATACGTGGTCAACAGTCTCAATAAATTGCCCAATGCCATCAGGACTTTGCTTTGCATGGGCGTCTTTATCCCCCGCCCCTCCAAACGGTTCCTGGGACCTATCATCGTATAGAAGCCCTCCACTCATGACAGGATTCTCTGGTGTGATTGCGCCAAATGGTCGAGAGCTTAAATAGGAGAGCGACGGTGGCACCGGCTTGGAGCCGAGCATTGAGATGAACTCTTCTGCGATGTCGGCATTTTCTGCTCTCAGAGACATCAATTCCACCCATTCTTTTCCGCCATGGAACCCCCTGACCATGACCACCAAATCCTCCGCGGACTTTCCTCTGCGTGCGGATATCAGTCCTATCTCGACTGGAGCAAACAAGAGCCAGTGGTTGTTGCCATCGTCAATCTCACATATGAGAACGTCTCCGTCATCAGCACGAGAACTGTCTCTTACAATGATCTCAACTTCGCAGGACAAGTACTGCCCATTGGAATGTTGCAGGTCAAGGTCGAAATATTCCTTGGCCTTCACTTGCCTTGTCTGGTTTATCTGGACGTCTCTTGCAGTCGACAATGCCCTTAGATCACGCGCTCTCGTGGTATTCGTATTGTCGGCAAGTAAGTCCTGCTTCCGTGCGTTCTCTTCTTTAGTACGGAGACGCATTTTTTCCATCAAGCGCTCAAATTTTTCATCTGCCAGCTTGGCTTCACGAAAATCTGAAGCCAGCGACAGTCCCTTCGCAGCTCTTGCTAGGTATTTGACTCTGACGAGGGGCCGTCTGAGGAGGTACGCGACGTCAACACTTTCCGTATCTTTGGCGGGCGTGTCTTTTGTTGATCCATGGCATACTCGACTCGAGTTGACGGGAGCGAGATTAACGACAACATCATCGAATCCCATCCTCCAGGCGCTCAGGTATTCATCATACGTTTCGTGGATGGATAACAGCCAACACGCCAGGCCATCGGCGTCTTCTAGTCGACCTTGACTGTGTCCGTTCTTCAGCTTTTCTAGAGCGATTCCCATATCGACTATAGGCTTCTTGATCGTGGGATTCATAATATCTTGAGAAGATTTGCCACCAACTAATGAGCCTGTTCTGGACAGTACAGAGCTTATAAGCACAGGGATCACTCCATCTACTAGCGTCGTCAGATCCCGCGTGTATTTGATCTCGTCTGCGGCGACCTCCGCTAGTATCATTGTAACATTGCGATCTGCCAAGGGCGCGCGCCTTGTTCGAAGGCTTCTAGCCGAGACGATGCTGGCACCGCGCTGTGGTAGGGATGTATCGGGCAGTGACAAGACGGACATAAGGTCCGAATGTTTGGTTAGTCGTCTCTTCAGACCTGGGAGATCCCAAACTTGGATTGGAGCAACAGATCCATCCCTTCTTCGATCATTCTCAGATCGCCTTGAGGCCTCCCTGTATCTGCTCGGCCGCTGGGCGTCACGGCGGTCGAGGGCTCGTGGCGTCGCTTCAGTGATTGATGTTTCCAGGTTTTGCCTCTGGATGGAACCTCTCCCATCCGCATCATCATTGTCGCTCTTTTTAGCCGAGCTTGGTGGTCGATGGGTGTCCTGGTTGACATGGTAGGGCGAGTGTTGTCGGCGAATCTCCTCTGCTTGAGCTTCATCTCGTCGGGTTTCTTTTGAAGTTTTATGTGCTGTTTGAGAGGTCACTGAATTTGTTGCAAGTGTGCACTCGTCCTTGTCAACAAGGTCAACGTTTTGCAACTTAGGCCCAGGTTCCTTTCCAGAGTGACCTCGTGTTACTAGAGAAGAATTTTCGCGCTTTGCTGGACGACGCTTCAGTCGCGCAACAGATTCATGAATCCTTTCTCTGTTATTCACTTCCTGCAAGATCAAGTCATCGTGTGAGGTGCGTCTTGGTTGGCTGTAATCTTCTAAAATCTGTCTGGCATGCTGACGTGAAGAACCCGATCTGAGTGGGTTACGCCCAGGTGTCTCTTTGTAGCTCAGGTCGTCCTCACTGTGGTTCGACTTACAGGATTTGGACTCTGTACGATGCGGTCTCTCTTGCGTCCTCGGCTTGCTCTGGCTCACAGCAGGGAGTTTAGACGGGTCGTCCAAGAACGGATCGGTTGTCCCATTCAACCAGGATTCAATATTTCTCGGTTCCTTTATAACGATGCGCGGAGGGTCTACTGTATCTTGCATGATCTTCATTCCTTCATTGAATACATTTTTCAGCACCCTAGGAACGGCAACGATGCTCGACTTCCTTTGAGGCTTAACAGGTCTGCTTCGTGCGTGTCCGGCAGTAGACAGGTCCAAGACACTGAAAGCTGAATACCCCACGGGTATCTCTTCCAGTGACTTCTCTCCATCGGGCTGTTTTCTGCTCTGCGTTCTCCTTCTTGAAAGTTGGTCGGATCCGGGGCCAGACAACGTGCTCTCCGAGTCCGAAGTCAATGATGATAAGCCTGTAGCAAGAGATTTGGTATCCCTCTCTCGTGAAGCTCTGTCTCCCTGTCTGACTTTGTATCTGACTTCGCGACGCATTGGCGAAGGAGATCTTGTCTGGTCGGGCATGTACGCTTTTGAAGACATGCAAGACGCCAGAGGCCCAGCACTCCCACGTGAAACAGACTTGCTTGAGGCCGATAACGGTCTGTCGATAGACTCTCCTTTTTCAGAGCGGCTTCTGGTGGCAGCGTCCATGTAACGCGCACGCCTCTCTTGCACCGGGGTCAAACCCAATCCTTGGAGAGAAGCCTTCCGTTGCTTCTCACTAGGGCTGTCCCTTGTTGGGAATCGCCTGGCCAAGTCATCGTGATAGCGCCTAGGCGTCGTCTGCTCCCTCCTGGTTCTCGATATGATTTCTTCGGGTCTAGGGGATAGTGACGTGCCATTTTCGCCAAGCTTTCTCCGGGTTAGTCTCACCCGTCCGGCTTCCTCTCGTTCTTTCCTCGCTTTGATAACCGCTTCGCGCTCAGCGGCGCTGGCGTCTATTGCGCTCCCATCCTTGGCAGGTGACGACGACATTTTCGCCTTCAAATCAATTTGTATCTTGGTTCCGTCCTCCTCCTCTACCACCACCACTTGGCTCCCATCACCAACACGCGATTCCTCAGCGGTCCGCTTTGCCCAACCATGGATCTTGCGCGAGAGAGGTGGGTTCATTGCATTTGTCTCCACCAAGTCTTTAGATAGTGCTTTGGGCAGTGGCAGCTTAGCAGCAGGCGACTTGGCTGGTATGCTCTTCCTAACGCTCCCGGGATCGAAGAGTACTTTTAGCAAGGGTATCGGCTGTGTCTCCTCGGCCTTCTTGGAACCCCTTTTCATCCAATTGCTGTCGCTAACAACTCTCTTCATAGGAGCCCCTCGCGTGATTGGCGGCATTGAAGAGTCGAGCCCGTTCTTGCTTGTCTTCCTCGGAGCAGCCAGTTTGTCCTTCGACACGAGTGCACTAGCCTCAGGTTTCTTCTTGTCCTTCTCTGTCGTAAGCGGAGTAGCTTGCCGTGCAGGTCTTGCAGGGCCTGCGCTCTTAGCACGAGCTGGCGGCTTTTCCTTGTCATCCTCCTCGTGTTCCGGCGCAAGCTCCTCGGCCGTGGTGGTCTCGGGTTCTCCAGCTGCCGCATTAGCCTTCTGCCATTGCAAAACCCTATTATGAACCTTTGATGGCTGTCCTCGCCTTTGTACGGCGCCGGTTTTGACAGGAGCATGCGCCATTCCCGAACTCTTGCCTCGTGGCTTGGTTGTCGCGGGCCTGCTCGTTGACGGGCGTCCACGGAGAAAGTCGTTGAGCAAGTTTGGCTCTGGCTTTTTGGAAGCCTTCGCCTTTGCTGGCGCGCTTTGGGAAGTTTTGGCGGCATTGGCGGGAGTCTTCTTCGGACTGCCTTTAGGACTCTTGTTGATAACTTGCAAATCTTCGGCGTTCTCGGAGGTTTGCTTCTCGACAGGATTGCCTTCTTCTGGGACCTCGATGGTAGGCATTGCCTGCGTTCACTACAAGGTCAGTATATATTCATATGAGCTGTGTGACCTTGGAAGTATGCGATTGCGACAATGTCTTTGCGTATACCTTGTGTTTGCCAGGCGGGGCAAGTATCGCCCTCAATTGATTTGGGAGTTCATGTACATCTGCGTTTCCAGCGTGTCTATAGTGCGAAAGTTGGCCGCTTGTGAGCGAGAACTACAGTGTTACATTCGAATTGATTTCACCAGTTCTAGCCCGACGCTGAGCTCGCTCGCCAAGCTGATCACCGATTAAGGTTGCGGGCGATTGTGGTTGGTTACCTTGGTGGAGTTACGTCGTGGTTGGAGGGGCAACCCAGCGACCTCATGAGATGACGCTTCACAAATGAGAACAGATGATTTGAATCTCTCCGAGCAGTGTTATTCCGAGGCACTTCAAAAGAAATTATTCCCATATATATATAGTTCGCCTTCTACGTCTTACACCCGTCATAATCTATGACACACATTTACCCACCGGTTCATCCCTACACAACGCCAGCTCAAAATTCTGTTGGCACAATATCATGCAGAAAATGCGCAAGCTCCAGCAAGCTGCGCGTCGTCCAGTACGTGGCAATGCTTGTCTATGATCTACCAATTTGCGATGGTTGTTGGCAGTCAAGGCCTCTTTCACATCCATATACGCCAGTTTGGAGCCAAAGTTGGCTGTATTGATTTTCTGGCGCGCCATGCCCAGCAAACCAACAATTCATCTGTGAGCTCAGACTTCAAGCTGCACGATTTATACTTTCGGCGATTTCTTATTCACCTGATTTTGCAAGTATGTAGTACTCATAAAAGGAATGACCTAGTCGGCTTAATAGCATAGCCGATGCTGCACTTCTGCCATGTCGGCGACGGATGTGTAAATTCTGTCTATATTCAAAGAATGATTTGAAGATTACAGAAGCCACACTCGGATTGTGTAATTTCTGTGCTCTCAGGCGCAATGGTTCGTTCATATGAAACCATTTATTTAGTTCATATACTGCATTTTAAAAATTTCGGCAGCTTCTTGGATGATGTCGTGTTGAAGCTATCTTCTAAGTGCTCTTGACTAGCAAGAAATTATTCTTACCACTAGCATCATTTCATTTCGTTGCTCAGACGCACTAAAGTGTAGAAATATTCCACCGGAATTCCTGCTCAGGTCTTAAAAAGTTTGTAACATTTTCCTTTCCTGAAAAATTCCACCACACCAAACGTCAAATCGGCTATAATAATATTTGAACAGCGCTCTTGTAATTGGTGCTCCTTTAGCTCAGTGGTAGAGCGGGAGATTGCAGATCTTCAGGTCGCTTGTTCGAACCAGGCAGGGAGCTTTATTTTTGGCGAGTCCTATTTTATTATCCTCAGCCTCCACGCTGGGCACAAAGGTTGTCACCATTGGGTTCTCATGCACCGCAAAACGAGGCGGAGCAGTCCGTCAAAATGCAACTGAATTGTGGTAAACATCTAATCTCAAATGCGTCAACAACGGCACTCAATCCCAAACAGTACACTTCCGACTCCTAGGTATCACTCCCATGCAAAGAGACTCGTTTCTGCTGAAGCATCGCTTCCCACCCAGATGAAAAAGTTATTAAAGTTGTCCGACCCCCTACGAGCTCCGCCCATAAAACGATTATCTACCAGAAACTACACCATCCTATATAGTGCTGACACAAATTCTCCAGCTTCGTCGCCTCGATGAGCAGCTTGTCCACCTGGTTGATGCAGCTGAGCTCTTCATCGGGCTTGAAATCACGGCCCGTCAATTTCTCCTTGACTCTGTTGAGCACGGTGATTGCGCGCTCGTTTTGCAGCTCGGCCTGTTCTGGACCACCGCCTGGAGCTTCGCTCATGGCTGTCGAGTTTGTGCGTGCGCGAGTGCGATTTGGTGGGGCGCCGCCACGAGCTGCTGGATCTTGTAGAAGCTCGGCTGGCGGACCGTCTGATTCCATCATAGATGGACGGCGTTGGCCACCTTCCATAATGGAGGCTCTGCGATCGGAGCGGAAATTGAGTCCTCCCTCAGGAGAGTGTGCGGAAGTGAGGCGCCAGTTGAGAAGAGGATCGTGGATGAACTGTAACTTTATTAGCATATATGCGAAGAGGGAGGATACACAAAAGACTTACAGCTTCAAGGACTGCCATCAACGACTCCTTGTTATCTCTCACTACTCGCATGACGTTCTCACAAGTGATTCTAAAACTGCCCTCAATGTTGCTGACTTCCATGGCATAAGTCAACATACGTGTCAGGCGGAAAGGCACGCGCTCTGGGTACTTGTCGCGATGCATAGCTACTTCGAAACAGTCGCCGAAGTCGATGTGGATAATCTTTCCAGTGATTCTGTCCAGCATCAAGTTGGAAGGATGTCTGTCACCGAGACCAAGAATATACCCAACGATAGACATAACTCCAAGGGAGCGGGTATAGTTCGTGCGGCGATCAAGCCAAGCTTCCGAGCTCTTACTCTTCAGCCAGAGCACTCTATAAAGATCTTGGCCAGTAGTATTGTCAAGAGCATAGCCGAAGACCTCAACCTTCTGCATCAGAGTGAGGTTGTCGTAGTCTGGAGCCATTTGGAGCATGATGCGATGCTCAATGTTAAGCAAGATCTTGCGACTCTCACGATACTCGCGAATGAGGACGTGAAGTGTGTCACTATTCGGCACCCACCCAAGGAGACCTGAACTCTGCGACAGCGGAATAGCAGGGTATCTCTGTATGTTGAGATGCCTCTTGTATGACTCAGAGTCATGAGACAGCAGAGTGTTGCACAGACCGAAGAGCTGCATAACACGTTCATCTTGTCTGATATCTTCGTGGCCCTTGAGGACGAAGGCATACGCGACACCATCGCTCCCGTTGAGGCTGAGTTTTCTCGGTCGCTGCTTAGAGTTGATGACAGAGAAGGTGCTATCGAACGACATGATACGGATGATAGGCTTGCCGCTGCGATAGGTGCCCGGCACGGCCAAATCAAGATCACGCGCCTGCAAGAGCTTGGGCGAGACATACGCAAGTTCGAGATTGTTGAGCTGAGGCAGCTGTCTTGCAATGCGACGGAATACCTGATAGTACAGATCCCATGCTTGGTTGAGATCACCAACATCGCCAGATTGCCTGTATGTGAGACACCACTCTCTTGCTTCTGTGAGGTCTCGGCCGAAGGTTTGCGCAAAAGAAATCTCACGCAAAGTCTCTGGGCCCTTGTCGAGCTGCTGATGCAAGGGTGCCAATGTGGCAAACATGCCTTCGATATCATTAGCACCAAAGTAGAGTCTCGATGCCTCCTCGAGACCTTCATGCCACTGCTCATGCCACAACACTGCAACGCGAATGAGCTCCTGGCTGACAAGATCTGCTTGTTCAACCAATTTAGCGCTGTGTTGACGCATGCTATCCATGATTTGAGATGCCGACTTCGCACGTCTTGATTGTTGCACAGATTTCATGGCCACGGTCAGAGGGTATACGAGCGCCTGTGGATGTGCGCGGCCGACATCTCCGAGGAGGTGATGGATGGCTTTGCGCACCATAGTGTTCGGTTGGTTCACCCGTGCAATCAATTGTGGAATGACTTCGAGCCATGTGTCAATACTGACGGATGCAAAGCCCTCGACCACGACTGCGTTGACATCTTGGTTGCCTCCGTAAGCAAACCACAGCGTCAGTAGACGCAAAGTATCTTGCAGGGAGCTGCCAGCCGATAGAGAAATGGACTTGAAGAATCCTCTGATGGCAGGTACGACATGCTCTAACAGAACCCTTGGTGGAATGCTATTCGGATTTGGCTGAGAGTGCTGGTTGACAGACTGAACAATCTCAAAGTTGGCAAGAGCCCATGCGTGCCAGGCCTTGTACCAATTTGGATTGAATTGAGTTGCGGCGGAGTAAGCGTTGAGAATTTCTCCGACTTGCTCATGGCGCCAGTCTCCGCGGTTGAGAGCGATCTGCCATTCACCCTGCTTAAGACAGCAACGAGCCAGAAGTTCGGTGTGGTCTGCCATCATCTTCGGACTCATCGAATACTGCTGGTTATTTTGGGTTCCATGCGTGCCGTTTGTCATTCCGTTTATGCCGTGTCCTTCTTGAAGTCCCTGGGCTGCGATCTGAGCAAGCTGCAAACGATCAGCCATATCTTGGCTGAACGACTTCAAACCGTCCAAAGCTGCCGACTGATGTCCGGTAGCCCAATGGAATTTGAGCACAGCATACTTGACGGCTGGGACTATATTGGGCGGCTCGCGAGACTCGCGGCGGTAGTGACGTTGTCCATCGATATGAGTGTATGGCAACATGGTATCGAGGCTATCGTCAGTTCCGTTGAGCTGCATGAGCGATTTCTCAGCGAGTCCCATTCTTCCGGACTTTCTGCACAAGTTGGCAAATTTGATCCACATCTGCATATTCTCCTTAGGCTGAATGACGAGGGCACGAAGTTTGAGCATTCTCTGCCAAACCTCGACGTTGCGTTGACAGCCTAACAGGCGTGTCTCCCATGTGCGTCTCATAGTCTCCTGCTTCGCTTTGTTGTCGCCGCTCTGTTTGTAGACTATGAGCTCTTCCAGCTCAGCAAGCATTTGAACACGGACAACGACGGCATAGGCACGATTATATGATTCGCTGACCAGAGCACTCAGCTCAGTATCCAAGCCTTCTCTTGCCTTTTCGATGTAGTTTGTCGCTTCTGGGAATTGGTTACGATGCAGTGCCAAAATGGCACCGAAGAAGGACCTGTCAGGAGAGTGGAGTTTCATGACGTTGAGGTAGTCGTCCATGAGATCCCACTTGCCCAATCCCCAAGCTGAAGCTGTTGCCAATGGCGCAATTCTACGCTGAACCTCGAGAGTCGAGGTGTGGAAGGTATCTTGAGCCAGTGCCGAAAGAGCATCCCAGTCGCCAAGAGCATGCAAACAGCGCATCTTACCCATGACAATCTCAATGTCTCCGCCGGGGTTCTCGCTGTCCGACTCCCTCTGTTTGTAGAAGTCAAGAGCTTCCTCCCATCTCTCGAGCTTCTCAAACCAGGTCTCGCGGAGAGCGATACCATCAGAGTATAATTGTGCTCGGCGTAGAATACCAATAGCCGCATCATACTGCTGCAGCTGATTATTGATCTGAATGAGAGCCTCGACAGCACCACCACTTTGATCCTGCAAGAACTCAAGCTCTTTATAGTGCAGCGCCTTGGCATATGCGTGGCATCTACCTGCCTCGCGGCCAAGAATTCTGATGTCGATAGGCAAGGCCTTATCATCATGCTCCATAAACTCGGCAAGGTTCAGAAGAACCCCGAGGAGATCAGGCGTGATATGCGGCGACTTGATCGCGATCTCAATATTGTGGATCAAGTCATCCTGGTATTGCTCAAACAACTCGCTCCAGCATGACACGAATGCCGAATTGAAAAGCTCGCGAGCAAGGGGTGGGTAAGTGCTCGCCAGACTTGCGCAAGCTCTCAAAGCGTGGTTGGGTGATTCCATAAGAACAGTGACACTGAACCGTCTCATCCATTCTTGCCAATCTTCTTTAGTCGACTTTCCTGTCGCATCCCAAGCAGTCTTAAGATGTACCGGGTTGGAATCAAGCTTTTTGTTGGGTGTGATATCCGAGAACGGCACTTCGTCTATTTGCCCGTAGTATTGCACTTCTGAACTGAGATCCTGAGGCAATGGCTCCCCCTTCTGCAATTTACTTGTGAGAAGCTCGTAGTTTAAATGCGTGATCTGGTGTGCAGTTATCACCTTCTTTATGGTACCGGTGAAGTGGAGGTAGTCCCTGCCCAGCTGGAATATCAAGGCACAAAGGGTATCGAGAGCAGCTGTTTTGAGGGACTGGTCGGTGCCTTGCAGCACTCGCGACAGTGGATGTATTATTTTCGAGGCGAAGTCATTCAGATTCACCTGGCGTGATATCTTGCCAATAGTCTCGATGGCTTGTCTGCGAATGGATACTGGGTTCTGAGGCTTCTCAAAGACCCTCACAATGACAGGCACAATGAGGTGCATGTACTCTTCGGCGCTAGATCCGAAGACAAGGAAGGCATGAAGCACTTTCTCGGATGGGACACGGCGGCTCGTCACGTCCTTTTCCAAGACGCCGAGCATAAGAGGAAGTAAGCCAGCGAGATATATCTTAAACTCACCCTCGAGCGACCTGGAAATGGCCTCGACCAGCTGGAGGATGGTGGTCTGAAGGGAAGAAGAAATGCTCCAATATTCTTGAAGTACTTCGACGATGTCCGGGAGATAATTTCTGATGTGCTGTCTCACAATTGTGACAAGGATCGCCAACTGGTTAAAGTAAGACTCGAGGCGAGTAGGCGGAGAGCTGCGTATGACGGAGATAAAGGCTGGAATAATCTTGTCCAAAAATGAGATACATTCCAGCCCAAGGGTTCTGAAGATGCTCATAATCGCCTCGATGACGACCGCATGGTGTTGGGAGAGGGATGGATCCTTCAAGATTTGGAGCAATGCGTTAATAACAACAGTGGGATAGTACTCCTTGTTAGAAGGAGTAAGACCAGTCATCATGAGAGAAATATCCGTCATCTGATTAGCCTCGAGACGAAGTTGCATTTCAGGCGATTTCTCCTCAACCTGTTGTTGCTTGTATGGGTCCAGCGCACCCAAGATACCAATCAATTTGATAGTTTCTTGACGCAACGGACCTCTGCGAGACTCGCCAGATTCTCCCCTAATAACATTCTGCAAGATCTCAAGCAGTTGGGGATAGTCGATGTATGGTTTGATGACATACCCGGAATTACTGGCCAGTTGTCCAAGTGTCTTCAATGCAGCCTCTCGTTTCTGAGTCGAGCTTTGATCTTGTAGAGCCTCTAGGATGATGGGCATGAGTTCGGGAATATATGGAATCATGTCTTCTCCTCCCACAGTTGCCAAGTCACCAATAGCTTTCAAAATCGTAGCAGCCACGGCAGGACTGGGATCTTTAGCCTTTGGCAATAGAACTGTGATCATTGGATCGACATAAGGCTTGATGAGTTTCTGGGAGTTCTTAACCAAAAGGCTGAGTAGCTTCGCACTCTCTTCCTTGTTGCGTGCCACGTCAGAAAACTCAAGCTCAGTGAGCATCTGAATAAGGACTTTGCGAAGAGAAGGGACGACGTATGCTGGATTGACCAATGTCAGTCTTCCGATAATAGCAATTGCGACTTCTCTGATGGCGAAGACCTCATCGTTCAAGGCAAAGAATATAGTGCGGATATTTTCCGATTTTGCCAAGTGGCGATCAAACCTCTCGTCCAAGGCAGCAAGGACAGTGCAACGGATCTCAGGATCTGGATCTGCCACACCCACTGTGAGAAGCTTTTCAATAACTTCACTCACGACCTGAATGGCATGAGCACTGGTCTGGTTGACGATCGGATCCTTCACGTAGAGCTGGCAACAAGTCAAAGCTGCTGCTGCGCGAATCTCGGGATTCTCATCGTCGACGTATTTGATGGCAACATCACGCACAAACTCGTTCAATACGTGGCCATCAAAGTCAAAGCTTCCAAGCGTATTCAGGGCAAGCTTGATCTCTTTTTGGCGGTGCTCATAAGCCAAAGGGTCCTTCGAGTCTTTGGGTTGTATGGGAACGGTGTTGATGCTGTTAGGTGTCGGTGCGCCTAGCGGCTTAAATGGCTCGCCGCAGAGGATATTGCTCAGCATGTCGAGCAAGCGCTCCTGTATGATTGGCGCCACAGGAGTGATGTGATGGGCCATATCGACCAACGCCTGCGTGAGCTTCTCATTGAGCTCACAAGCAAAGATAGGATCGAGAAGAGCCTCCATGTACTTGCTCAAAGTTTGCCCGACAGCGGCTGCCAGGCGACTAATGCAGTCGAACACTGGATCCACGCTTCCCATCCTTCGTGCCTTGACGCTTAAACCCTCGCGGATATAAATGAGCACACCGTCGAGGTATGGGGCAATCGCACTCTTTACTGCATTGGCAATGTTTCCAATCGCCAGAAACGCATCGTTTCTCTCCTTGTCCTTCTTCAGCATACCGGACAAGAAGACCATGAACTTGTGGAGGTATGTCTGGGCGAAGTCGGTAGGGGCGTAATTTGCAAGCTGAGGTATGAGAAGCACTACTGTACGTCGTATGACAGGGTCGCGGTGGTCTTTCATTTTAAAAACAATCTCGCATGCCTCCTGGTAATGGTCGTGCATAAACATGCCACCTTGTTGCAGCAGCTCTTTTATGACGAGCAAAGATCCGTGTATCGATTCGACTGTCCCCATCTTTATGCCCATCCGTGCCTCCTCGTAGATCTTCGTCTGCCATGTCTTCCGCATTTCCTGGTCTCTTTCCCTTATGATTTGCAGACAGGCGCTGACTGCGTCTGCCGAAGCCTCTCGGATAAGCAGCCTCTGGTCTCTCACACCCACCCAGATGAGCTCAAACACATGCGGCACATATGCGTACATGAGTGTCTGAGCATTTCTGCTGAGCTCTCTCAGCATCAGCACGGCGCTGAAGCGGCGCTCCTCCACCCTATCGGACTGCAGCCACTCGAGCGCCGTCTTCACCTCACTCTCAACCAATTCCGATATTAACGATCCTCCTGGGCGACACAGCTTTCCCAGAGCGACAGCAGCCGGCTGCATAGCGCCCGTATCCTTGCTCCTCAGCACCGTTCGTAGTGATTGCGTAAAGCGAGTTGTCTTCTGTGCCGAGTCCACCCCGTCGAAGTCGATAAGCGCATCGAGCGCCATAACGCCGCCGAGGCGCTCGACGGGATCATTTCCATGGCTAATAAGCGCCGTAATTCTCTGGTTCACAACAATCCATAATTCGTTGAAGCGTTCGGCTGGTAGATCTAGTTCGGGTGTCAGCCGCCTATTGGAATGTGAGAGAGGCGTGTGCGCCATTTACCTCTGGCGGATACATTAACCAGTTCTCTAAGCTCTAAAGCCGCGTGCTTTCTAACGTCCGCATTCCTTAACAGGTTAGTTTCATAATGACCTCAATCGAGAGTGTTTGTGCCAACCTAGATCTCAATTCGCCGATATACCTGTTCAAGGCGTCGACCACCGGCGAGGGTAACTGGAGTTGCGACGACATCCTTTCAGCGTGCTTCTCCGTGCACCTTTAATTTCGTGCTAATACCGCCATCCATACAGGATGCTTAATTCGCGAGAGTATTGCGTCCGAAAAGTGAATAGTAAACAGCAAGTCCTCGGCGTGGTGAGCGACTTGACGTGTTTGTGTCTAGCCAGCCTCGATCTGGAGTTCCTGGAAGCTTGACGTCCGTGGACAACCCGCCGCAGCCCCCCTGCAAAACGGGACGTGCATTAGCGGTGTCGCATGATAACGCCCTTATCGCGATTCTGCCGCCCAAGTAACCATTGACAGTAACAATATTTGGACCACAACAAGCCGCCACAAACCACTTGACATTACTATAACATTCTACATTTCCTAAGAACCGCTATGGGTAATGATGGCGGGAGGTGTGTTTCCCACTCCTTCTTGTGGACACCAACAGTACTAACAGGGCCCACAGTATTCCAACGCGTCGCGAACTCGTAAAAGAAGCCGCTCGTAACCCAAACAACACCGAAACCAAAGAAAAGCTCCTCGAGTCGCAAACCTATGCCTGGACCTACTGCCCTCTCTCCCAACGTTCCTTGGCACCTCCTATAGTAAGCGACTGCGCCGGTGTACTATACAGCAAAGATGCGATCATCGAACACCTCCTACCCTCCGACGACGCCTCGCGTGAGCGCAAAGCCGAACATGATGAAGTGCTGCAAGGAAAAGTCAAAAGCATAAGAGATGTGGTGGAGGTGAAGTTTGAGATCGTCCAGGATGAGAAGACGAAGGAGGTTAAAAGGATTTGTCCTATTACGGCGAAGGAGCTGGGCGCGAGTACGAAGAGTGTGTACCTCGTTCCTTGTGGACATGCATTCGCAGAGCTGGCGATTAGAGAGGTGCCAAGTGAGACGTGTATGGAGTGCAATGAGCCATCCAAGGCAGATGATGTCATCACGATATTACCGGTTGTGAAGGAGGAGATCTCGAGGATGGAGGAAAGGATAGCTAGGCTGAGAGAGGCTGGCTTGACGCACTCTTTGAAGAAGGCTCCGGGCGCGAAGAAGAGAAAAAAGAGCAAGAAGAATGAAGAGGTACAGACAGAGGAAAGTCAAAAGAAGTCTGGGATGCAAGCGAATGGCGACGTTGCAAAGCTCAAGAGGAAGTCGCCCACAGGAGACGCCACACCATCGTTGACCAGCGGAACTGCTACTCCAGTGGGAGGTATCAAGAATGCAGCCACCGCATCTTTGACTGCCAAGGTGATGAAGGAGCAAGAAGAGAAGAACAAGAGGAGAAAGATGGGCATGAATGATAATCTGAACAGCTTGTTCTCGACCGGAAAGGAGGCCGGAAAGCCATCAAGTGGCGATTTCTTGACGAGAGGCTATTCGCTTCCCAAGAAGGCGTAGGAAGGACTGCAGTTGCTCAGTAATGATACCATTTGAAGATTCGGCGTTACGGAAGGAAGGTCAAAATCGTAACATCTAAAGTGCTTTCAAGCTTGTATTTCATTGCCCGCTATTGTACGCCCGTATTTGAGCAGCTACCATGTGAAGTACCCAAAGTAGGTTGCTTTGACCGCGCGAGTATAAGGAGAATTGCGCCTGACGCCTTGCTATTCCGTGTCCAAACATAATGTCCCTGATCAAAACTCACTCCTTGACTCCACGCTTGCCTTAGGGTATCACAAACGCATACCATACTAGCATATTGGTATTATACATGCATTCTCTTGATGCACCATGTAGAATCCATCGTTGTGCTGAAAAGACCGCTGCGCCGTGTTCTCGAGGGAACCACAGCAAACTCCTATCCGCCTACGAGAGTGTTAAGACCAGCCACGCCATAAGCCTTTTGATTGAATAAGGTAACTTCCATGTGTCGCCACCACCGGTTGAAATACCTTTCACACCAAAAATACTACGATTCGTGGGAAAGCAACGAAGCAATTATCGTGCCGGCACCACCTCCTATATAGAACAAGAACTTGGGTTTCCTGTCTTTACCAAACAAAACTCCTTGAATCGGCGATAACGCCGCCGCCCGTCTGGCCGCTAGGGACCATCCGCCCACTGGGCGCCTGTCTAAGAACGCATTGCAGCATGACAATGCTGAACCAATCCGCCGTCAAATTCAGAGTGGTCCTCTCGCCGTCGCTGTCAGGCCCAAGATTGAAACCTGTTGTTCGATCCGCCTTCCACTCCATTACTTGGTTGCAACTTGTTTCTGAGACTATTTTTTCGGGTTACTACTGAAGGTATTGTTTTGCAACACTTGGAGAATTACTCCTCATCGGCTGAAGCACTAAACTCTGTTGAAATGATCAGTTCAGTACTGGGAACGCCGAGCTTCCTGCTCCTGCTGTTGACGTTGCGCCTCGCGTTGGGCCTTAATCTTTAAAGCTTCAGTTCCATCGTCCGGACATGCGGCCTCCTTAAACCACGCATGCTGAAGTGCCTGGTGAGCGGTGATGCGGTCCTCCGGATCGTACACAAAGATCTTCCTGAGGAGATCAAGGAAGTTCCTGCTGAATGTGTTGTTGGACGGTATTATCTCCTATCTCGATGTTAGAATTGCGACGTGAGGTGTGGAACCAAAGTACTTACGTGAAGCTTCTTCATTGCCTTCACAAATCTCCTGGACGCACGAGAAGTCTCCTGAGTTGGATAATCGAGCTTGAGGCGCTTGAAGTATTTGCGGGCGTCATTGGCACTGATGCTTCTGGAAGCCTTGTTGACTTGCTGGATGAGGTGTTGATCAATCTTGCGGTCAACGACATTCTCCATCATGGCGAGATGTTCGAGGTTGTCGTGAGTCTGGAACAGAGCGTCTCCAGTGAAGAACTCAACTAGAATACAACCGATGCTCCAAATATCACAGGGGAATGACCATCCCAATCCGAGAATGATCTCCGGTGCACGATAATGGCGTGTGGAAACGACCGACGAGTGGTACTCGTCTTGGAAAGTGGCAGATCCAAAATCAATGAGACGGATTTCGGTGTCCAGAAGAACCCTTCTTTGACCTGCTTGGCGGTTTACCTGAGTCGAAGATGAAGGGATCCTCCTGTTGTAGGTGAAGGTCTGATATGCGGAATGGCACAGGAGGATGTTCTCTGGCTTCAGATCAGTGTGGATCAAGTTGAGGTCGTGAAGGACTGTAGGATGTTAGTAGATTTCCACTGGACAACGTTCGGAGACTTACAAGCAACACTGGTAAACAGCTGTTTCGCGAAGTGCTGGATCTGACTGTTTGGGAATGGCACAAAGGAGTTTCCCTTGAGAAAGTCAAAGACCGATTGTCCCAGCAAATCCATAACAATGCAGATATGTCCTCTGTAATCGAAGCAGTCGCGCAAATGAATACACCTGTTGTGGTTGTCGACATCGTTCAGTTTCAGCGTCGATAGAACTCTCAGCTCAATTCTGGACGCGTCGCGGTACTTTTGCACGGAGCGAATGACCTTGATGGCAACAAGATCGCCATTCCGTCTCTTGTCTCTGGCTTGGACAACCTTCCCGAATGTACCTTGACCTAGCAGCTTGTCGATCTCATACCTGTCCGTCAAAGGCGCGTTCTCCTTCACAATATAGTGTCCATCCTCGTCATCGACGACGGTATTGTGCCTCGAAGTAGCCTATATCTGTCAGTGTTTTTCCTGATCATCGAATCGCCTTTCACTTACATCATCGATGGCCTTGACATGAACCTCGCCAGCCTTGACAGGAGGCCTAGGCGGTGGGTGGTAATTGACATACGCGGCTCCCCTGGATTCGCTCTCCTTTCTCTTTGCCTCGGCTGCTAATTGCTGTCTTGTCGCGACCCTCTTTCTCTTCAGGCCAGTCTGAGCCTCGTCATTGACATAAGGTCTTGAACCATTACTCGAGTACTGTGAACCAAGTGACGTGGCTGCCGTGGTCTGAACAGCGGACGTCGTGCGATCGGTTGATATGGTGGAGTTAGAGGAATTCGTACCGTGGCCAGGACCGGGCTCGACGTGGTAGACAGGATCAAAGGCTTGGTCTCGTTTCTGTCTCTTCGCCGGCTGTCTTGACCTATTGTTTGAAGGCATCGGGTGTTGTTGGAGTGGCTCAGGTTCTACGGACTCGGGGACGCTGGGAGACGGTGATGAATCGTGGATTACTATCACTTCGTCTGGCAGACCATTCCTGTAGAATTCCTGCCAATTGGGAGACCTTTCTCTTTTCCTCGATGGCTTTTGTGAGCCAGATTGCGAGCCTGTCACGCTCACAGCTTGCGAGTCTTGCTTGTAATGTGCAGGCGCAACGAGTACGGGCCGCGATAAGACTGTTGTGTCGAGGGTAGAAGATTGATTTATGATAGCACTGTTGGGAGTTGGTGGATAACCGTACTGCGATGACGACCCTCCAGGGCGGGTTGTGGTGAGGTTGTGGTTGTTATAGAACCCAGATTGGTTGTCTCGAAAAGACGGCTGAGCGCGATATGGACGACTGTGCAAGTGAGGCAGAGCATGTTGGGACATCGCGGTTGCTGTCAATGGCGTTGACATGGTGGAAGGGCCGATGAAGCTTTCCACGCCGACGTTTTGGTGGTCGATACTGAATCACTCGAGTGAGGTTGGTGTGGGGATAAGCCCAAGTGCTGCAGAGGGCCAAATTGTCCAGACGCCGAACACCAAAGAAAGTGGATTTGTCGAAACTTTAAGAGTTTTGAGAGTGTGGTCCTGTGGTTGTCTCGAGTATGTATTTTACTCAAGCGTCAAATTCGCGATTGGAGCGGTGATTGTTTCGTGGTGTCGAGCCGTTGCGTCGTCGAAGAAGGGTGTTGGCGAAGGCGAGGGTGAGGGCACGATTCACGTCGGCTGAGGAATAAGACGCAGGCCGCAGCCTCGTGGAAGGGAGGGCGATCACGATTTTGCTGTAGTTGTTAGAGAATGGGCAAGTCCGTGAAGCCCAAAAAAAGGTCGGACAAGGGGAACATTGAATAAAAACGTTCGGAAAAGGCTAATAGACGTCGTTCTTTCTTGCAATCCTCACCACCTTTCACGGTATTTATAAGAGCTGTCAGGACCGTCACCTCCGTAAGTTTAGGGGCCGGGCCTAGCAGGACAGTGCTTGTCGTTGAGGGCGTACTGTTGTCCTATGTTAGCATCATTGTTAGGTGGGTGGGTCCCCTAAAGACACAAGATTAGGGAGCCAGAAGGCGCCGCCTCAACGTTCCGCCAATTCCCTCGCGAAAATTCATCTTAGCTTTCACAGCATTGTTCACTCTACCACATTTCACCTAAAGTATTTTCCACTCAAGACGTGTCTGTGTCAAATCTCGGAGATTGGACAGGCCTAGAGTCAACACAAAATGGTTCCACTGGTGTAGATACTACACGTCAACGAAGGATCTAATGACAATGAGATTCGAGTGCATCATACTCGCTAATAGCCGAACCAAGAGCACAAAATAGGGCTGAATCCGCAACAGAATCCAGGTTAAATTCCCCCTCTGTTTTGGTCTACTTTCTCATCCATCCAATGTGCACTAATTGTTGTGGCGGGACCGAGTTTTCAGAAACGATGGCCACCCTTTTGCTGAAAGCTGTGGCATAAGACTTGACATTAGTGGTCTCGGCAGTGTGCCACAACGAGGCACTTTCATTGCGGAAGTTCTGCATCAACGTCGAGTAGCGCGAGTATCCTCCGTATGAAGAGCAGAATACCGACATACTGTTATTCTGCTACCAATAAATTTCTTGGGAGTCCTCGGCACTTCTGCGTATCTCGAAGAGTTGTCTTAATCTCATAGAGTAGCCTTTATGGAATTCTCATCAGTTCTCACTTGGGCTTGTCCAGGCCTCATTCATAATGGCCAGGCCAGCTTATTTGCCAGCCAGTCACTTTATTGAGCTACCTCAAAACTCTTTCCAGGCCGGTTTCAGCGACAAACCGTTTTGGCTTTCATACGACGAGAGCAATACTCCTGGGTCCGCACTACTCATTCGTCATAAGAGTGGAAGGGTTTCTTCATGTAAAGTGAAATTCTGGGGTTCACGGGTAGAACAAAATATTGACAACAACATCACCTGGTTTTCACTTCTTCAGCAGAAACCATGGCCCTAAAAACTTCTCCGCGCATTCACTTGAAGCACACTGCATCCGGACATGTCACAAACAGCATCTCTGCCTGTCCACGATTGTCTCTTGTTGGGAGGATGGAGGATGGCCTAGACAGGGCTGCACGGTCAGGAGAGGGCGTGGCGGACTGTTGAGTGGAAGATGTCTATGGGTTGCAACGCCATCAGAATGATCGTCGGCCCAAGGCGGTAGAACCCTTTGAGACCACTGAGGTCTGAAGTGTGCTGAGTTTACTCCATACGGGGCACTTCTATGTGTTGCCACAATCCCACCACCCTTCTTCCGCAACAGAGGCAAGCAGACCCGAGGCGAGGGGTCTGCCCTTCTGCGGCCAGAGCCAGGTAACCTTCAAACTCACATCTCCCGCTTGGACGAATTAACCGAGTCTCTTCTCAACTGTCAGAGACAGCTACTGGTTGGCTCACTGAATGAGGGCTTTCTTTAGGGGTACCTGGGCTTAAAAGCCACAGATCAGGTGAGTGATGCGCTTACAGCGGAGGACGGTTTCAAGCCCAGCCTTTGGATAATCTTTGGGTGCAGTCGCCTCCGGTTAGAATGCTGCAGCCAAAAATGGATGTAAGGGTGGCACTCGTGCAACGGCTTCGAGACATTCTATGGACACGCTCGAGGAAGAGGTTGGAATTGTAATCAAGCGGTTCTGTGGAGAGGAAAGTAAAGGAACCTAATATTTGTATCGGTCTTCAAGCTTCGATTTGGTTGAGGGTTTTGTTGCCTCTGCGACCTGACGGAGTACCGAGTACGTGTACCTGCAGTGCTGTTGGGCACTCTTGCCAGCAAGATCCTTGGCAGCGGAAGCGGATAAATAATCGCCCGGAACCCAATCTTGGCACCTTTAACGTTGCTCAAATAATACGCTTTGTGCCCAACTCCGAGCTCCGAACGACGTCGAGGGGATAAATGTGAATGACCAGCCATGGGAAATTAACCGGTTAGTGCCGCTTCTCAGCAGTGGATGGTGCTCAGTGCGTCCGTTATGAACCGACATGCAGCACGAGAATTGTGGACCACGAAGTATCTCACCACAACAAGGGGAGGGTGCAAGGAGGCGCAATTATATCGAGGTAGGCATATCCAGAGAAATCGTCAGAAAACCATTCCTGGCGTCTTCGCTAGAATCTCTCTGGGCCGCTATCTTCAGTGCATCTCCCACATGGCGTTATCAGCTTATCGTTGCCGTCTCCACTGGCAAGTGAGGCGGAAATGGTAGTTCTTTGTGGTTAGATTTCGCTCTTCTGTCATCTCAACCTCGAGACGAAGCTCAGACAAACAGATAGTAGCCAACATATTTGAGAGTGATATCGATAAACTCGGCTATGAAGTAACGATAGTGTGCCAAGCTTGCGCAAGCTCTAAGACGACGGAATGCATTCCCCTCCATCTTTGACCAGGCGAAATGATGAAGACTTACCGTGCCCTCTACCAGGGAAACCGCGTAGGCGGTCATGCGATGCTATAATTGCCACTGTGAGTCGAGATTCGGTGATTGGGGTGTTTTATTCTACTCAAGAATCCTTTCCTCGTATCTCTATCTCAACGCCTCACATCTATTTATCCTCACATCTATTTATCCTCCTCCTCCACCGTCTCATATAACTTCTCAATCGCCTTATTAAACTCCTTCATCTTCACAAAGTCCCCAACCTTCACTCTCATATGATCAAACGCACTCACCGCAATCGCATCCCCCGTATCCTCCATATTACTTACCTTTGGATACCTCTGACTGAAATGGGTCAACATAACTCTCTTAGCACTCATCTTTTTAGCCACGTAGAGCGCCTCTCCAGTTGTGCTGTGTCTCTTTGCGATGGCCTCGCCTTCCATTCCTGACTCAAAGGTCGCTTCGTGGATGAGCACCGTCGCGCCATGGGCCATGCGCGCAAATTGGTCGGAAGGGCGACAATCGCCGGAATACGCGACGCTGAAGCCGTTTGGGAAGCGGAGGATGACGGCGAGGGCTCCGCGGCAGTGCTGGACGTAGCAGCCTTCGATATTTTTCAGCCCAACAGTGGCAGTTTCTTGCGCAGAGAAGTCCTTGCGGAATTTGTTATGTGGGCCGATCCTGATTTGAATGGCGCTGTGGAAGCCGATGTCTTCGACTTGAGAGTACTCTGCGAGCCACTCCAGCATATCGTTGTCTGAGGAAACGACGAGCTTATCGAAGGTGAAGCCGCTGGCGCGGTCGAGGGTTTGGCGTGCTCTCATCACGGATGCAGTACCGAGGTGGTGGTCAGCATGGAGATGGGAAACCCAGATGACCTTAAGATCCTTGAGGATCTGAGGGAGTTCAGGACCAAACATGCGCTTCATCTGGCCTAGGGTGTTCTCTCCGGCATCGAAGAGGTAACTGCCCGCTCCTGGAACACGCAGAAGGGTTGCGGATACGTTTCTGTACTTAGATGGTAATGCCGAACCGGTACCAAGAGTGATGATCTCAGCGTCCTTGCCAGGGAGATCCTCCTGAAGCTTCTCAATGTTTGCCAGATACTCAGGCTCATTGATACAGGCATGAGCAGTTTTGGCAAGCTCCGAGACCTCTGGAGTCAGGCCGTCGAATTCCTTCTCCTGTCCCTGAATAGCTTTCTCGGTGTCGAGGTACTGCACAATATCAGTCTTTTGAAGCTCCTGCTTCGGCTCAAGTTGATATCTCAAACCAACTTGTGCAGGAAGGCAACCTTCTGGCAGCTCGCCGGCCTCGTTATGGTGGGCTAAGACTGGGAAGCGTTCTGGGTCAACAAGGTGAAGCCTCAATTGCTGCTTCGCTGCACTCTCAAAAGACAAGCCATTTGATGCAGCGTCGTCAGAAGAGACGATATGCTTCAAGTGACTGAATTTGGCCTGAAACTCAGCTAGCCTCTCGTCGCCGAGCACTCCTTGTCCCAGGATCCAGAAAATTGCGCCAACGCCTTCCATTACCTCTTTCGACTCCCACTCCTCTCTCTTGATGAGGGCATCAATGTATCCGCGGGTTGGCAGCTCTACGACGGCGAATGATCCTCCAACCCTTGATACGCCAACGCATGTCTCTGGAGTGACCACAGTGCCGTCAGCAGTTTTGACACTCTCACCCGCAATGAGCTTCTTGAACTGAGGTGGCACTACCCCAAGTTTCTTCGCCACATCAGGCTTGAACTTTCCTCTAATGTTGTGGTTCTTAATGATATACGACCTCGAAATGCTAGAAGGTTTGGTAGGCGGCAAGTCCTCTATCAATGCTCCCGGCCATGGGGTACGAACGAGGACATCAATATTTGGTGCATCGTCTCCGGTTGGCCCGTCGTACTTCTCGATCTTACCCTCGCGGCGCACAAAAATGGCTGCAGGTGGCTGTACGTCGTAAAGCTTCATAGTTTCAAGAGCATCCAGCTTCCAGGTCGAGTCGAACATGTGCGAGACGACGCCTCTGCGAATTTGGGCATAGCGATCTTGCTTCTCTTCTAGAGTCTCGGTCACGACGCCGTCGAGTGAAACAGCAATCTCATCTCCATACATCTCCTCATGACTCCTCTTTCTGCTGCGCGTCGACAGAGATGACGATGGGCGAGGAGTCTCTTCATGCAGGTCCATGTGCCACAGCCTAACGTTGTTGTCAGACCAAGACGGCGTTGTAACATCTGTGCCATCCGGTCGATTCTCTCCCTCAAAGATATCCAACGGCATTCCTTTCCTGAACACAAAGCGGCGAGCCGTAGCAATGGTATGCATCAAGTTGTCCGTTCCATGAATCTGCATTCTCCTCGAAGGCCTTGACGCCTTTCCCTCCTTCGCTGCTGTCTCTGCCCTGCTCGCATTCGCGGCGGCGAATCCATCAGCCACAGTCAGAATCAGACCCAGAAGTCCGCCAGTAGTTCTCCATGTCGTCTGTCCAGTCAGGAATATGTTCTCCACCTTCAGCAGTCCGATTTTGCGCTGGCCGGCTGCTCTCTGCACTCCTTCACTGACATTTCCAATCACGTAGCGCTTATCGTCGAAGTTCAGCAGCAGCGTCGTCCCAGGAGTGTCCGCGGTGGGAGTCGTGAGAACCTGCACATAGTTGAGCATCCCTTTCGAAAATCGAAGCTTATGCGCCTCGTTCTGGGTTTGGATTTGCGTGATATCTAAGCGGTTTCCAGTGTGTGGGTTGAAGTTGACGAGGAAGCGGCCTTTGGGATTCCTCGCACACTTGGGTGATTGGATAAGCCTGTCGTAAGACGAAGGTATGCGCCCTCCGTTTATGCGAGCTCGTTTTTGATATGGTAAGATTTGCTCGTACGTGATGTTTTCGAGGATAGGTGTAGAGTGGATAGCTTTGACAGAAGTGAGGCACGGTACGATAGGGAGACGCTGCGTCTTTCTGAGAGCGACACGCAGATAAAGCATAAGTCAAAAATTCTCACAAAAACCGCTAAACATGGGACCTCGGCGTTAAATACTCGCTAAGTGTCAATTATGAAGTTGTCAAGGCTTGGGGGTTTTTGACCACAAGGCTGACGTCTCTCGTAGCCTCGCCCCAATGCCGTGCTATTTGCACCGCGCGAGTCCCAGAGGCGTAGCGCGAACTGAAGTAACACTCATTCGGCTGAAATGCTGCGTAAAAACATGTTTAAATAGATCATTGCAGCGAGTGCTTCTATGGTCGTACACGAAGGACTTATGACTTTGCATTTGTCTACTTCTACCTCGCTTCCCTCCTCAACTCCTCCAGCATTTTAAGAACCCAGTTATTGGCATCATCAAATCATCAATATATTCAACTATTTAAGTGATTTAGACCTTCTCGGCCTTAAGACCGTGCTTCCAGACAGTGATGTATGGAGTGGTACCATCCTCACGGTAGTTCATGAGAGCGACCATTCCGTCTGGGTCCATGGACTCACCGACGTAGAAGTCGTAGTCCTTGAAGTTGCCGATGATCTTCTTGGCGTAGGTAGCGGCACCCTTCTCGAAGACAGTGACCTCCTCATCGGAAGCACCGTTGGCCTTCATGTGCTCCTTGACCTTCTTCATATAGCCTTTGGAGTTGTTAGTAAATGGTACAAACAATGCGGTGCAGCAGGAGATTCGTACCCTTGAGGTGGGAGACGTAGGACTTCTTGTCGAAGGACGTGGACTGGAGGCGGAATGAGGAAACAACGTTGTTGACCTGGACGGCACCCTCCTCAAGCTGCTCCTCGGCATCCTCAGCGGAAGCGTTGGCACCAGTGTCTAGATGTTGCGTTAGCCCTCTACTTTGCTGATTGCGGGGTAAAATTGGCCGCGACTTACTGATTTCGACAGCGCCCTGAGTGATCATGGTACACTCAACCTCGTAGACGATGCCATCGATCTCAACTGGATCGAAGGAGTCGGAGATGAGCTCGTCACCAGAGATGATGTCCTGGTGGCAGAGTTAGCATTGTTGTCGCAAGAATCCCCCACATGTTTTTCGCGGCGCTTCACGATAGCAATATGCTGAATAGGTGCACAGCCAGCATGCGCTGTCGCATTAGAGTACACACCTTGTAAATGATCATTTTGGCTGTGTATATCGAGTCTGATTGATGCGATAAGGAGAAAGGGAAGAAACTGCTCTTTTACTGTCGAGAGGGATTCAAATGTGGGAGGTTCAAAACGGAGCTAAGGATGGTGGGGGAAAAAGAAATGGTGGCCTTGCTGGCCTTGGTGGGCCTTGCTGGACTTTGATCTTCGTTGTCGTTGGCGGGGCAGTAACGAGCCAAGCCAACTAAGACCAGTTGTGGTTAAAGCGACTGGAGCAGTCAATGAGGGATGAAAGACGCTGGAGGCTGGAGCGGCTTCCAGTGAAAGCTTTCCTCGCTGCCAAATTTTTGCTCTGGCCTTGTGTTCCAGTGGGGTCAAAGCGGTACGTTGCGGTCCCTGTCGCTTCGCCGGCCTTTAACCACTACTAAATGGACCACAAATGTCCCGAACGGGCATCGAATCGCTTTCCGCCACAACACGCCACTGAATCATGAGCCACATTCAGAAAAGTAACGTGATGATAAAGCTCAGTTGTCCGCGCCAAAAGTGCTTCGACAGCCATCAGGCTCAGGCACAGCTCCCTCTCCCGCGTACGGAATTTCTGTCAGATTGGCCCAATTTCAGCGTCACATTGTTGCCGTCATTGAAAGACTTCTTATTCATAAACACTACTCTTGTCACTCTCTTAAGGCCCAATTAAAGCACAGAAAAGAAAAGCCGATGGTCTGGATTTCCGCATCTTGATAATCGGTGGATATTGGAACTTTGACCGATATCTACGGGATCGTCGGAACAGCCAAAAGGCCAGGGCCTAACCGAGATTGTTCGATACCGTGTTCTGACACAACGGGTGACCCAGTGTCTTGACGTGAGACGATTCTGCTATAGTCTCCATACAACCTGACTGTTCGCCACCCGATCAAATCGATTTTCCATCCCATAGTCAGGCCTGATTTAACAACAACAACAACAAGCAACCAAAACATTTGCTTTCTCTGGCTGGTCAACAATCATGTCGAACAACCTATCGTCCATGTCAATGGCTGCGAACACCAGCTACATGTCCGACCTCCCACCTTTGCCGTCATATACCTTATCGCCAGTCAAGCCGCTTGTGCCTTTCATCGACGACTTCTACTTATCGCTTTTAGCGCCTGTTGCAGCATACTGGATCGTGTCACTATTCTTCCACGCCCTTGATGTTTACGACTTGTTGCCGCAGTACAGACTACACACACCTGCCGAAATCCTAAAACGAAATCATGTTTCTCGATATGAAGTCGCGCGGGACGTCGTGATTCAGCAGGCGATCCAGACTGTCGTTGGAGCTATATTGGGCTTGACGGAAGCAACACCTTACGCAGGAAAGGAAGACTACGACGTTGCTGTTTGGGCGACGCGCATAAGAATAGCTCAGAGCGTGCTGCCGCACCTGCTAGGTGTATTCGGACTCAATGCTGCGGCGATATCAAAGAATGTCTCCGGCTCTCATCCAGTGTTAGCCGGCGCGCTTGCAGGAGGAAGATATCCATGGATCACAGCAGGCTTCGACGAGAAGAGCGGCGCCACTGTCCTGGCGTTCGCAGCATGGGAGCTTTTCATGGCTAAGGCGATTTACTACTACATCGTGCCAGCAATTCAATATTTCATCGCCATCACTGTGGTGGATACTTGGCAATACTTTCTCCACCGCGCCATGCACGTCAACAAATGGCTCTACAGTATGTTATCCGTGTTATAGCACCCCGAAGCCAACTAATCCTCTATAGCTACTTTTCATTCTCGCCACCACCTCCTCCATGTTCCTTACGCATACGGTGCCCTCTATAACCATCCTTTTGAGGGGTTCCTTCTCGACACTGTTGGCGCGAGTATCGGGTATAAGCTGGCCGGCATGACACCACGTCAGGGAATGTGCTTCTTCACCGGCTCTACCATCAAGACTGTCGATGATCATTGTGGATACGCTCTGCCATTTGATCCCCTTCAGCATATTACCGGCAACAATGCCGCATACCACGATATCCACCACCAGAGTTGGGGCATCAAGACGAACTTCAGCCAGCCATTCTTCACGTTCTGGGACAGGGTACTGGGAACGATCTGGCACGGAGGTGACGTCAAGCCACGCTATGAGCGTTCGAGGAAGGCGGCACAGCTGCTGGTGGAAGCGGATCATGCAGATCCGACGAAGAATGCGCCATTGAAGCGCAAATGAGCAACTGGTGGATACTATAATGACTGGACTACCTAATTGGGATAAAATGTGTATTTGGGCATTGGCGCACTTTGAGCGGAAGACACTTGGATCGGTGGACGCGGCGTTCTGGGAGGAAGCTTTAATGGAAAGGTTGTACGAAGTAGATGAATCTCACTGCAGGCAGAGAGGGACCCCATCGACGAGGGAACAGGCCCTCATAATATTAATTGTATGAGTTTCACCTTAACACGTGGTTAGCAGTCTCTGATCTGCATTATCTGCCTCGTTCAGGATGTGGCTTGAATCCAGATGGTGCGAAAATATGAGTCTGTGGAAAGCGGGATGAGTCTGGATTGTAAAGTACGAGTCTGAGGACAACAGCGAGAGTCAAGAAGGTGAAGTATGAGCCGAATGGACAGCGGCAGTTTCCCTCGAACAGCTTGTGGACTGAGGTTCGGCATGAAGAACGGCGGCTCGGTCAATTCACTGCCGGAATTATTGTAAATGTTTCGTTGCCTTATCTTTAGCTTGGATCCGATAGATGAGCATTCAGTGTTCGGCTTTGGGGCATCTCAATGATTTGCATATATATTGCCTGCATGTTGGCAGGCTGGTATTATAAAAGCGATAGTGCTATCGCGTAGCAGCAGATGACAAAACATGGGGAAGCTACAGTGGTTGATTCATCCCTGAAATAATGGACTCCCGTAATCTTACAAAGTGCTTGCAGTAATCGAACCATCGCATCCTTCATCCATCTCGTCAATGGAGGAGCCATCGCAAACGATGAAGGGACGTGGTTCCAGGATATCGGAGGAAGCGCACCAGACCCGTCTCCCACTAACAGCAGCATCGTTCGAGCACTTATCACACATTCCGAGCTGGTTAGTCCTGTTCTGGCAATTAACTATCTTATGCCATCGGTTACCCTTCTTTTCCCACGTTGTTTGCCCAATCTTTTTATGGGTTTGCTGCGTTTCGGGGCTGAACTGTGCATTGGCCTACAGTACAGTACTCCGTAGTGGAGCTAGGTCAACACAGCTCTGCGGGCCACGGAGGATTAGCGGCTGGGAAGCTCTGTATCGTCTCTTCCCTGTCGGGCAAAGCTGAGAGACAGCTCAGAGCTCCCAGCCAAGGGGACAGAGCTCATCATCCCATCGAAGCAAGGCAGCGTGCAGCTGTCACCACAAGAATATCTCCTTGCTGCAGGAAACCTTTCCATTACGACAACCAACCAAATAGATCTACGGTCTCGCTTAAAAAGCAATCTCCGTGCCTCCATTTTCCCTACCAGTAGCCTTTTCTGTGAGACTTGTGAGACAGAGTGGACGAAACACCAAGACGAGGCTCCACCACTTATTTCTCACCTGGCGCTACGGGAGCTGGGGAGGTGACGAACCAATGGGCCACGCGGACTTGAGGCTTGCCGCGGAAAGGAAGCATAACTCCTCATGTCAGCCCTGGGATCCATCGTCTCAGATTCGCGAGCTACAAAACTCGGGCATCCCCTCCATTTCTGTGAATTCTGCCTCACTCAAGCGCTTCACCCAGTTTACTCCCGATTTTCCAGCATTTAAGCGCTACGTATCAGGGCTGTGTCGATCATCCCGTCATCACTCAATCCCCCACTCGGAGCCCACGACTAACGGTCAAGCGACCAACCAAGCCAACCAAGACCTGCAATTGGCGTACGACGACCTCTTTCGTACACCGTATTTCCAGGCGAAGTCTGAACGATCACCAAGGTTGCGTCCCAGAGACGACCCTTGGCTGCCACTACAACGCAGGCCAGGTGCCAACTTTTGTGGCTCATTCGTCTGAAGCAAAGATCATAGCCATCATACCGGAAACATTTCAAGGAACTGCTGGCGTTGGTGTTGTGGAGGGATCTTAAAAGTCAATCGGAACCTCCGTTATCTAAACAGAAACCTGCATCCATCAATCAACCACCTCCACTCACATACAAAACACCCCTTAAACCAATTCAGCAGGACTTTGTCTCCTATCTCCTTGTGCAACGGCAGCCATGGATCCTTCTACTACTCTTATCACTTTCATGCTGTAAGTTCCCAACTTTATTTGATGTTGGCGTTCTGCTGTTGCTTTTGGAGATGTCTATCAGTGATCTTCGGCCTATTTGATAATCCCTGGGAAGGTTCCACGGATGCGTGCTGGAACCATGCAAATACCCGGCAACGTGGATGACAGTTCCGCGTTTGGCAAAAAGGTTACTCGGGTTTCAGTTGAGCCAACTCAAGTGATACAAATAAAAAATAATCTGCATCCCTCTTGCAAGCTGCTTCAAGCTGGAGAAATGTAGACAGCGCATATCTTTTCACGGCATCTCTAACACACAGACAGCCATACCTCACCTTTCACAAGAACTGTCCAGCTGGTTGGATCATGGGACAACTTTACCACGCGTTACCCTATGGAGAGGGACCTTAGGCGTGGAAACGGAGAATGGCGTGGTTGTTACTCATTCCAGAATATTATCTGCGACGGCCATGAAGCAACCAGCAACAAGCGCAGCGGAGGACTGAGAATGGGCGAAACGTACTATTACTATGTAAGATGAGAAAATCGCCCTTCCCAGAACATGCGACTAACCACTTACCAGTACGATGTCGACGGAGAAACCGAAGTTCACAACGAAGCCCTTCCATCCACAACAGCATGCCAATACTTGCCAGGTCAACCAGTTAACCTTCTCTACGTTCCAATCGAGAAAGCTCCACTCAGGCAAAGGAGTGCCTCTGTTGGTGCCGCCGACGCAGATTTCAAAACGATGAACCCAGCAGACAAGTACCTGACTCCAAGAGCTCCACCGCCTTTGCCAAAGGTTCTGCCACGCTTGAGCACATCCTCCGGACTGGCTCCACCAACGAAGAGGGGATCGAGATCGTTGTCTCCAGCACCCACCACATGGTCTGCCAGAACCTTCTTCGGATTGAGATCTCAGTCTCCTGATATCGAGGAAAGGCGTCCATCGTCGCGCCATGGCAGAGATCGCAATGCACAGATCAGCTTTCCATCCTTGCTCAGCACTTCGGTCCACACCCCTTCTTCCCCAACTGGTCGCCCAGGTTCGTCTCATGGCCGCGATTCCTCGCCACTTCGTCCAACTACATCAGCCGGCAACAGGCCTTTCATCTTCACTCAGATTATCCCTGATGCGATCGAGGAGAGTGTTTTCGAGGACGAGAACTTTGCCAGTCCATTCGACTTCATGGCGGAGAGAGCGTACGCAAACGAGCTCTCCCCACCACCATCCAGAGGACAGCAGCATGATATTCCAACCTTGTCGCAGCTTCCAGCACTCCAGATCGATGAGAAGCCACTGCCGACGCTTCCGCACCAGGAGGTCGGGCCACAACCCAGGTCGCATTTCTCATTAGACACCATTTCGACACTGTCTCCGATGGAGGGCCACTTTGACGCGGGCAGTCCATGGCTTGCAGATATTGACAACATGTCGGATAATTCATCCTTTGGCTTTTCTCTTTCGGAATCGCCTGTTCATACCTCAGCTGGCGAGACGGAGTGCAATCTTTTCGGTGGGTACAGCCTGCCTCGCAGCGATGTCGATAGCAAGATGGACAGCAGGCTGGCAACTGCTGTGAGCATTATTTATGATTCTGGTCCGAGAGCGACATTTGGCTTTCAACATGCGGCGCAGATGCAGACGAGCATGACTAACCCGTCGGCTCTCGACGAGCTGTTTACGGATATGGGTTATCTGGGTGATGTGATTGAGTCTTGAGGGAGGAGAATAGAACGAGGAATGAGTAATGTCAACATGAACGGCGGGCGGAAAAGGACGGATTGCATTTGGAGGAAGGACATACCCAGGCATTGGAGTTCAATGGCTTAGCATTTGCACGAAACTTGAAACGTTTGGGAGGAATTTGAGCACATAGTTTGCTATGTAGCGGAAAGGACGGGGCACTTGTGAGCGTTTAGGAGGGAGTTATTTGTGGGCATAGATGGAGATGAGCACAGCTCGGCGATCGGCCTATTCACATTTGCTTGTTAGCTAAGAATGAAGAGTACGTTGGTCAACATAAAACTACATTCTTGATGACTTTGTGCAAGTGAACTGAAAATGATGTCAACTGCCTATTTGGAGGCAATTGATCTTGTGAGTTCGCAGAACCGTACTCGCAGTGAAAGGCACATCAATACCCCTGTCGCTGCGCTTACAGCCGGCGATTGTGACTCGAAGTGCGGCAGCTATCAACAACATTTGGAGCTCTTATCGCAATAACCGATCGCAACTTTCATATTTTACCGCCGTTCTTCCTCTCAACACTCCTTTATCTCTTATAATTGCGGCGTTAGAGTGAAGTTTTTTGGCTCCTAGGACAGTTTCCCAGCTCGATATAATCAATTGGGTCTTTGCGTAGAAAGGAGCGACATCGGCGCATGCACTTGAGAGGATTTTGACTGCCCTTGTGTCTCCCAACCACTTCGTATGTCGCAGTTGTCGCTTTTAATGTTTCTCAACTAACGCGTTACTCTACAGCTTCGCCGAGTAAACGAGTCCTAGAGGGCATACATGACCAACACAATGGCCGCAGCAACACCAGGAAACCGCGGGCTCCCAGCGTCTCAGTACGACCTGAGCACCTACTGGGGCCGCGTAAAGCACGCCGCTGAGATCTCAGACCCGAGGTAGGAAACAAAATGAAGGAGACGAGAAAGGACTACAGACTAGAGAAGTTATAAATGAGAGGCGAAGGAGGAGATGTTGCAGTGCAAGCAAAGAAAGGTGCTGCAGGCCTCGTTCTTGGAACCAGTTATCACATCGGATGATATAGCTCAAGCACAGGAGACACGGAAGCTAACGGCTATACAGGATGTTGCTCGTTACGAAGAAGGAGTTACAAGAGTCTAAGGATGTGATTGCGAGATACAAACTCGGCGAGTTCAAGTCCATGACCCCTGAGCTTTGGCACGCAAAGAAAGTCTGCGATTCGACATTACACCCTGATACGGGCGAACCGGTTTTGTTGCCATTCCGCATGTCTGCATTCGTGTTGACTAATTTGGTCGTTACTGCTGGTATGCTTACGCCAGGTCTTGGTGTACGTCTACTCTTCATTACCACCAAATTTCACTTCCGAACAAAGATACAACTGCTAACCGGTTAACAGACGACAGGAACACTTCTCTGGCAAATAGCCAACCAATCCCTCAACGTCGCCATCAACAACGCAAACGCCAACAAGTCCTCCCCCCTCTCCACCACCCAGATCGCACAATCATACTCCATGGCAGTCGGTGCCTCTTGTTCCGTCGCCTTAGGTCTCAACGCCCTTGTGCCCCGTCTTCGCGGCGTCTCCCCAGGCACCAGAGTCCTTCTGGGAAGACTTGTGCCCTTTGCTGCTGTGGCCAGTGCCGGTGCCCTCAATGTATTCCTGATGCGTGGTGAGGAGATTAGGAGGGGTATCGACGTTTACCCCGTTTTATCTGAGGCCGATAAAGCGGCAGGACGCTCGGATGAGAGTTTGGGTAAATCGAAAGCCGCGGCAAAGATTGCGGTTGGTGAGACGGCTGCTTCCCGTGTGCTCAATTCAAGTCCGATCATGGTCGTGCCGGCATTGGCACTCTTGAGGTTGCAGAAAACGGAGTGGTTGAAGAGGAGTCCAAGGCTAGTGCTGCCAGTAAACCTAGGTTTGATTCTTGGTACGTCTCTTGCTGTGCTGCCGTTCGCTTTGGGTGTCTTCCCGCAGAGAGAAATTGTTCAGGACAACAAGTTAGAGCCGGAGTTTCATGGAAGGGGCGGCGAGGGTGGGAAGGTTATCTTCAACAGAGGCATGTAAAGGTGTGCAGAAGTGTACCCGATGGTGAGCATCTCTAAGATAGACTTCGAACCCTTCGGAAGCCGATAGATTGATGAACGGGGCACTGTTGTAGTAACGGAGCGCTACCAACCACGAAAAATAAGCGGTAAAGACCTAGATTCAAACATAGGATACTTTCGTTGCTGTCACCCTCTTTATTCTACTGCCACGGCGTGAACTTTCTGTGTCTGCTTGCTAAACGGTTAGCCATCTCTCACCATTTTCTTGTTCCTTTCCCTTCTCTCCACCTTTGTAAACATGGCTATTAATCCAAAGCTGCTTCCTGAAGATGGAAATCCCTCAATCTCATCTCGCCTCGTAACCATGGCATCTTCAGCTCCCAAGAAAGATGTAGGTGAGAGCGACGACCTGACTCCTGGTAGGATCTCTACTCTCCAATCATTTTCGCCTCTGGTGTCTTACCCAAGATCCCACCTCAACACCCAAAGCTCACCCAACACTCACCAACCTAGAAATCCTCCTCCTCGCCGAAACATCGACCCGCATCGCCACGTCCCTCCTCCACACCCTAGAACCCCGCACGGAATACTTCAGAAACTCCCTCTCCCTAGACGCCGACCCAGCTGTCTGCTCAGCAATAGTATCTCAGATACTGCAACTGGCAAAGGAGTACGAAACGATCTATTCCGAATGAAACCGAACGTAAAATGTCTTCTTCTTCGAGAGCAAGGATGGGAGACCTAGGATGCGTCCACGTCAGTCCGAACTCAGGGGATGGGTGAGCAGCCTCCGGGAGCAAAATGCTGCGGGGTCTCAGCTTACTATTGGGGCGAGGGGTAGGGGAAAGGGCGGAAGTAAGTGGGCTTAGATCAAGATGGCAAAGAGAGATTGAATGCACTCTGGTCACGGACTGGGAACGGAACAATTCTCGCTCATTCATGAAATGGGTATGTAGAAGGCCTAACTACAGGAGATCCACCAACGCCACGGCATCATTATCAACACCCGAGTCTTATCACCTCATTACTTCGTGCTCTCTTGTCCAACGCGTGAGGAACAGACAGTAATATACGTAAAGTAGGAATGATGCATGCAGCAAATCACAACGCTCAAAGATACTCGCCAAGGAAAACAATGCAGGGGATAGCAATGCTTAGGGATAAAAACCAAACCCGCTCCAAGAATGGACTATTGGTACAAGTCATCCTCGTCCACGTTTCTCCAAAAGCATGCCTTATTAGCCCATAACTTAGGCCAACGCATCCTGTTCCTCCTCAGTCGGCCCAAGAGGCGTCTCCTGCGTGGCGAAATTGTCATCCTTCTCCCATGCGGAGCCCGGACCTGTGTAGGACGGCTTCTCAAATTGCGCCTGGATGCCCTGCGCAGCGTCTTTCTTCGCATTCAGCCCTGACGTCGTTCCAGACGGGCTGGTTTCAGTAATAACCGGGCTATCAGCAGCACGTTTGGCCACATTTACGCCCTCACTTCCATAAGGCAATGGTCTGGACGGTATCTCCTTCGCATCGACATTGAGTCCATGTCCCAGAACCTCGCTCTGTCTTCTCGCTAAAGCTTCGAGCTGCTTGATCGGGTCCTGTAAAGTTGTTAGGGCCGAGAGGTTCCCGAGAAGGATCCATTGAGATATGCATACCCATTCCGTCTGAGATGGCACACCGTCTGCCGCTGGAAGGTCGCCAACAGCGTTCCTCTCCTGGCCCCAAAAGCTCGGTCTGCGGATAGGTGCCGGCGTCACTGGCAAGCTAGGACGCTCGAGCTCTGTAGGGAAGTCTGTGAGTCGCATGCTCGGTCGTCGTCCGGTAGGACTGGATATGTTTGATGTACCTGATCCATATCCCTGTATCATCTGGATGTTACCTTTCCGGTTCCTCTGCAGTTTGCTGATGTATCGCTCGATCTCAGGAATGTCGTCCCAGGCGTTGCGACTATTTGCCGAAAAGTTCTGCCAGGTGTTAGCGGGCAAATACTCCAAAGGTTGGGCTGGTGTGAGTAACAAGATTGGGTAGCTCTTCCTCGACTGGTGCGGGTGAACTGGCTTTCTGTGACTCCCACGACGGCTGCGGCTCCTGATCCTCGGCGAACACACGAGTTGGCTTTGGCGCCGCTTTTTCCCATGGAAAGATCGGAACCGGCTTCTGGTAAGTTGGAGTCTTGGGAACCTCATAGTACATATCCTTGGGTGGGTCAGGGTATCTCCCTGGTGCCTTGAAAGGTCTTTTATCCGACGACATTTTGTATTGGTGATTCGGAAAGTTGGAGGCTTCTGGTTTTGAGTCTGGTGGAGGTGCAGATCTAGACGAAATGTCAGCCAGCATTCAATTTTGTATGAGGGTAAAGCTACCTAGATGGATCCCATTGCGAGAATGGTGCAGTGAAATCCTGAGCTTTTTGCTGTTCTGCGCTAAGTTGTGTGTGGCTGTCATCTGCTGCTTGAGAGACTATGTTACCAGGGCCCTCGGTATGTTTGGTACCGCCGGCGGTCTCACTGGAGGGTTCTTGCACGGAATAGTTGCCGACGTCGTTATTCGAAGACACACCAGCGGTCTCCGTGGATGGGTAAATCTCATTCTCCCCCTTTACATAGCGTTGAACAGTTGGGTGTGCCTGTGCACGTCAGTAGGTGCAGGTAATATGCAGCAGTATATGCTCACGGCCTCTCTGAAATGTCCATCATAAACCGCCCACCATCGTCCGGCAATCTCATTATATGGTCCGGTTCCACTGCTCGCCTCTCTCCCTTGAGTCCATGGCTTATCCTTTCCGATAAAATGAGTGGCGCTGATGGTAGCCTGGAAGTGCTTATATGCTGGAATGTATTGGTAATGAGCGCTTGGAGTTACGTTGTACGAGAAGCTTATCCTGTTGTAAGTGTTCTTGAAATGCATGTTGAGGAGACCTTGGTCGGCGCCATCAAATGATATTCCACGTTGTGCCATGGCGTGGAGGGCCCAGTAGTCGGCCATATTCGGCTTCAGAACCAAAAGACCAGTGTTGAAGAGGTCTGGCCATCCGATATCTGGAGCGGCGGAGAAGGACGCTTCAAGATCAAACAGCTCATCCGGTGCCCTCCATACCATCATATCAGCGTCCATGTATACAATGCGGCGGAATTGGAGCTGTTCCCAAAGCACGATTTTCGTAAAAGCGGAGTGAAGATCCAAACGATCCATTAGGGAGAGGTTCGCTGGTGCATGGTTGACCACACGGTCGACGCGAATTATGTAGTCGAAGACTTGCTGTTAACCGGTTAGCTGGAGCCAATTATCCTTGCGGAATGGGAAACCGACTTCAAGTTCTGAGATGGCATCTTCAGATACACTATCGCTCGTCACCAGCACAGCGAGATTTTTCGTAGTCCCGGCATCTTTGAGGGAATGGCCTAGCACAAGGGCACCTTGTCATGTTAGGCATTCGCTCTTGTACTAATAGCTGCGAAGCTCACCAGGAAGATAGAGGTCATTCAGCAAAAGCTATCAAACCGGTTAGCATGGTTCTCTGATGGGCAGCTGCCAACTTCAACGCACCGTAGCGTACACATCCTCAGTTGCCATCGTAGTGAGAGGCTGCTGTCGCTGAATTGATACTATGGCAGACTTCAAGCAAAGCTCTGCAAAAACGCTACTAATCAGAAATAATGGCAAAGACAGAATATAATCTCTCGCTGGGACGATCAACGGGGACGGAGGAAGTGTCAAAGCTCTGGACTATGGTGGAGAAGTTGGAGGTGGAGCTTGACAATATGACGCCAAATGCTAAGCTGTTAATGGGGAAGCTGGCTGCGCTATGGGACAGACGGCGGCAGCCCCAAACAAAAGCAGAGAGGCGGGGAAAGTGCAAGATGATCAGCAACGCCAAACCAGTTGAAGCACAAATAATCTAAGCGCGATAAGCTTCGTAGACAAATAAGCGCTTTATCTCGCTTAACTGATTCCCACTATATCAGAACTGCTAAGATGGACTCGACACGGCAATATTCTAGCGGCCGACGATTGTGAATTGGACTTCGACGCGGAAAATTAATCAGAACCTCTGACAACACCACCAATTACATGGAGCTGTAGAAAGCATTCACATTGCTCAATTGGCTACTCACTTTCTCCGAGAAGTGAGACACATGTTCGCCGACTGGCTGTCATATCGATGTTACGCCAGCGATATGCGCGTGGTTGTACCGCGTAGAGCACGAGGTGCAGTGGTACACGGACTCAATGCACTGCTCGGCCTTGACACCAAGTCGACTTGGTCTCGTCAGACCTCACAAGACCTCGTGCGGCAAGATCCTCGTTTATCGCAGATCTTGTCGCTTGCCATGGAGCCGACTGTCAGAGATACCAAGGTATGGCGAGGGGATGCAGAATTCGCGTGCATCGGACGGTCCTTCTCGCCTGCAAGTGCAACACCGACTGTCTCATTGGCTCAATTTTAAACAAGCAACTCATTCCATCAAAAGGTAAGCGATGATCTTGCCCATATCGACATTTTTTTCTGTATCATTTGCTTCATAATACTCGTACCAGCTGTTGAGGTAGAGTCCTAGAGAATTCCAACACTCATGCTAGAATTCCTAGGCAGAGATACCGTGAAGACTGCACGGCATGTCTGATCACCGAACACCGAAAAGTATAAGCACTATCGTTTTCTTCATACCTTTTCTTTTAACTTCTGCTCAGCGCTTTCAGAACAATCAGCTTGATTCAGAAATCTTGACAATCAGGACAAAGCATGTTTCTCAAGCGCTTTGTTCGTGAGACAGATATCATCTCCAAAGTGCTAGACGATGAAAGATGTCATTCAACTATGACACTGTTCCAAATTCCGTCTCTTGTTTGAAATGTTTATAAGAACAACAAAGCTGGCTCGCGAGCCAAGCTTCGATTTTCTAGATTATACAACTGAAACTCCCTGGAGGAGCGCTACTAAACCACAGATTAATTGGACGCACCCAATCCAGACATGCCAAAAGAACAGCTCAGTATCCATCGGCTCGACATCGCGGAGTTTGCCAAGGTAATTAGGTTCCCGTCCAACGGTAGAACCGACGAAGCATGGTGGCCAGAGCACGAACGAAAGATCTCCAAACTACCGTATCAGCTCCGTCGAGACAAGAACTTCGTGACGAGATGGCTTGAGAGACGCTTCGCGAATAACGCTGTCTTGTGCCATTCTCACAGGAAGCTCAATGCTCCAGTCGTCCGGTACTTCTTCAACAAGGTTGTCAGCGAGTGCTGTCATCACCTCACCCCATTCTTGCATCACCTGCCGACGGAGCGGTCTGCAAGGCTGTGGGTTGAGCGAGTGGCTAGTATTAATTTTCTCTGGACGAGGGCAGATCTCTTTCATCAGACCTTCTCCATCGGAGAGCCAATTCATCGCTACGCCGAGAACGAGTGTGAAGCATGTATCCTGGCACGCATCGGCGGAGATCGTCAAATGCTGACAGACATCTATATTGCTATCAAGTCCAGGGAAGGCGATAGTAGAGGAAGCGCTGCTAAGTGCAATAAGCTAGTTGAAAGCTGGCTTGCTACTCATGGTATACTCGAGGAAACCTACCAGAATACGAAGCACTTCTACCGCCATCTGAAGACTGAGCGGTGTCGCATGCAACGAGAGCGCCGTGCGAAGAGAGCTCAAGCAACAAGCGGCACATCAACTGTGTCTGCGTCTCGAGAAGAATCCGTTCGAGCACCACCTTGTCGAGGACCACTGGCTCCTATACCGGAGAGACAAGAGAATCCGGTGTTCAGCATAGAGGAAGGTGACGTAGAGGAGCCGACTGCATTGGACGAACTCATAGGTTTCTACCGGGATAGTCTGATGCTTCCAAAGCAGAAGAGGAGTCTGACTCAGCACGGAAACGACAGTCGCAAAAGCCTGCATCCAGCTATTGCAGAAAACCTGGACTACGATGCCAAAAGCGGGAAGTACTCGCAATACAGGCCTCAAGCTGCTCAGTATCCTATGCCCGCTATTTCTGAAGTATACCAGCAGGCTAGCTCACAATCGACTGACTATCAACGTACTGGTCAAACAATTCGCAGCCAGATGAAGCGCTCCGCTACTAGCAGCTCAGCCATCTCGAGGGACTCTCGCCTCGGTCGCTCGCAGAGTACCCACAACCACTATCGCTCCGATTCTCCAGTCTCTGATGATTCACGAGACGACCATGAAGAGGGCCGTCAACCTCCTTTGCACCATCCTGCTCCATCTGAGGGGCCACGCCGTAACTCCCGCACCGTAAGTGATCGTCCTCACCAGGGATCTCGAAGCGTGAGGGACCGTCCGCGGAAAGATTCTCATCCAAATTACGCACCATCTGCCACGCTTCACTCCCCACCTAGACCACGCGAGTACTCCGAGAGCATATACTCCCGCCTCGACCCCACCTCCCGCGCTTCCTTACTACAAGAAACATACAGCTCACCCCAACCTTCGTTCAACGACTCCGGCTACGACTCTTCCCTCCTTAGCACGCTTTCCTCGCCCACACATCAAGCCAGGGTGCAGACATATCAGAACCTCGTAGGTACATTGCCCTCCTCTGCCCATTACTCTTCAGTGTACCGCGATGACCACAAAAAGGAGGAACCTGTATCAAAAAGCAATGTAGACGAGGCAGCATTCAAGCCAGATACGCCGAAACTGGATGATTATCTCACCGCCTACCTAAAAGACGTAGCAGATGTAAAAGTCAACGCTAACGAAGAAGAGCCCGCTAACACATCCAGATCGGAGTCAGAAACCCAAGCAGCTACGAGTCAGAGATGTATCCCTGGCGGCAGCAAGAAGAAGAGGGAAAAGAAATGGCAGCTGCAGACACTCGTCGATCAAGAGAGGTTGCGGATCAGCTGCGCGAGTACGAGATGTACGAGGTGGGGGGACTTCTATGGGCTCTCAGAGGGACAGGCGGAGCATTCTGAAAGAGGAAAAGAGGGAGAAGGGGGAAACGGAGAGGAAGAAGTGGGAAAGAGAATGGGCGGGATGGACGCTGCCCAATTTTCCGAGCTGAGGAGGCAAGTTAGTACGAAGAGGTGGTGAGAGAGTACGGGTATGATATTGATGCTGTGACTGGAGTAAGGGTTGTGGGAAAGGAAGGATAAGATGCTCAGAACCTGGGCAAGTGTCCAGTGAGTGTAGGAAGAGATGGACAGTAATAAGAAATGAATCTTGAAAGTTCACGTGAACTAACCGGTTTCGGAAATCGTTCCTCCCAGTGAATCCTCGATAAACGAACTTGTGAATTGTTTCGAGTCTTTTTGAGTCTGCGGCAGACACCGCGCCTTCTATGTCGCAGTTTGGGTATCCTAAAAACAAAACTTTGTCGCCATTGTGCCCACTGCACGCCCTATATCCTCCGTCGCTTCTGAGACGGATTCCTGGTCGGTTGACTACTCGCCTTACTTTCCTTAGGATGACACTATAGCAATCAGCAGTTACTTCCTACTCAATCCATCCATCCCCACTCACCTGATGCGCATGCCTAAACCAACTTGTCCCTTTCTTCTTACTATTAATCGCAATCCACTCCCTACACTCCCCACAAAACGCCTCCCATTCCAACGCACTCTTCTCCGCCCTCCTCAGCTGCAACGGTTCAGCAAAGAAACGCCCCGGCTCCGATATGCCATGCGTAAAGAGCTTGTCGTACCAGTAGGCGCTGTTCTTGAGCACCAACCAGCGCTGACAGATAAAGCAGTAGCCCTCCCGTCGCTCTCCAGCCCCTCTTACGTATCGTGGGGTATAAAGGTCGGCTGGGTATCGGCCTTCTTGGTGGATGGGCGTGGCGTCTATGTCTGCAGGACAGGTTGGGTCAGGAGGTGGCGCCTCGTCGATTTTGTCTACGTTGATGGTGCCGAAGAAGTCTGGTGGTTGAGATGTGCTGGCCTTCGATGTCGAGCGGTTGACGTGTTGGTCGTTACCTTCAAGTGTGAAGACATTAGATGGAATCGGGGCAGGTTGAGGTAGTTGAGTTCTGTTTCCATCGGCGGCAGCGTTGGACGACAACACATGGCCGTTGTGGGGAAAAGCAGCTGTTGTGGATGAGGGCTGGGCAAGCTGATAGCTTTGATATTCTAGAGGATTGAATGCATACTGATTGCCCAATGCGGCAGTTGGCCCAAAGGCCATAGGCGTCGCAGCATAAGGTATCTGTACTTCGGGCATTGAGCGAAGTGTGGTAGGAGAGTGGCGTTGTGAACTTGGTGGATATGGCCTTGACGGCATGCTGCGTGTCCTAGCCAATTCACAAACGTTGTTGGCGATCCTCATAGGCGAAGCATTAGTTGGAAGCTGAGAGGCAGGAAGTAGGCGGTTACTGTTAGAGTAGAGTGCGTAGTCGGGGTTAAATGCTGCTGGAGTTCGTGCAGAGAAATCATCAAATGAAGCTACATCTGAATTGGTTCCGCTTGTCGATGGCGCAAAGGAAGATCCTGACATGCGATGGTGATTGTAAACGCTGCCATGATAGGATTTGCCGCTGTCATTTGAGTTCCCCCTCGATCTGACATCCTCGGGCGGAGATGCTATATAATGGTGGTTACCGGCCTCGTTTGTTGCTGAAATCCGCGAGCTATGGAGCTGTTGATCTACACCAGATTGAATTTGAGCAAAAACTGGTTGTCTGCTACCCAAGCGGAAGTCTTCAAAAAATGCTTGCTTTTGGCCGTTGTATTGGCCAGGCAGGTAGCTACTGGTGGCTATTTGAGCTGGTGCTTCCCACCTCGACATAGGAGCCTGCTGCGACGGACGAGAAAATCCCAAATCATTGTGATTTGTGCCATGCATTGTCACGGGCCGAGGTTGGGAGTCAATGCCTACTGGGTTTGCCGGCCAGAACATAGTGTTCGAGGACGATGTAACCGCATAATTTTGCTGCCCAGCAAACGGAATAGATGCCTGATCACACTGATCGCCCGGAAGCGGGTCAGCTTGGGCATGCCGAAAGCTGTTGATTGTAAGCAGAACGTCGGAGGAAAAACGAGATGATTGCGCTTACGTGTTGGAACCATTCGGATTCATAGTGACCGGAATTTCGTGAGTCGCTCAAAATGTCTGGGGTAAAGGTATTGGCGGAAGCTGCAGTTGGTTTATTGCTTCTGTGGTTACGAACAGCTTTAGAATCGCAGCTACTTCGAGGACTGAGTTCAATCGTTGCCATGCAATAAATGGGTTCCTCGGACTAAACTTTTGACTGTCAAAGCGACTTCCGCTGTTTCGTTATGTTCGGGTTGAGCATGCGCTGTAAGAGCACAGGATGTGATAGAAAGCTAATCGATGCTGTATAGCGGCGTAACAAGCTCCTCTTCCGTGAATACGTGAGACGTCTTTCTCTTTCATGCGAGAACTTGATATGTTGAATGAGTAAGATACGATACGATGATCGTTCAAGATCGATTGGAACAAAGTAGTGATCACTGCCGAGATGTGAGTGCAGAAACAACTTGTTGTTGGATGAAAGTGGCGAATAAGTGAAGGTATATGAGAAGTTCTACTGTGCACTTGCAGTCCTCACCTACTTTGAACTGACGACCAGCCAGGATCAAGCCATGCTTAGAAATTTATGACAAAATGGAGATAAAACCGGCAAAATGCTGTGGACAGTGACAATGACATGGCAACCCGAAACGTCTTTGACAGCGCCTAATTTTTGCCTTTTTAAGCTTAACGCAAGTGTCTAAGCGAGCGTGCTAAGCTTAAACTGGTGCTGTGACCTTGCAGCCACGCACATTTTGTCGATTTTGTCCGTAAGAAAGATAATTTACTGACGTCTGTCATAAATCGTCGAGTAAAAACATGACGTGTAAGGTGACAATGCACAATTCTATCTGATACAGACGACATCAAACGGCTAGTACTGTCCAGACTGACCTCTTCCTGGTGGGGAGACGGAGCAGCACCACAGATACAGACTTCGAAATGGATATTGTAAGGTCTAGCAAGTACTTGAGAGCAGGCGATGGTTGATTACTTGCCAAGCTGTGGGGAGTTGATGGCGAGTTACAGAATCTGGACCGCACAGACCCACGTGTACGCCTTGGCCAACTGTACTGCAATGTCCTTCAGCGTCTCAATTTAACTTTCACTTCCAGAGAGTCGACTGAAACAGCTACGGTCCTAAGTTGAACCTCTGCCCTGTATCCAAATAGAGAACAAGACGGACATGCCTGCTACTTTGAACAACCGGTTGGCCAATTCGGCTTAACACCCGCATGGTGCACGTCACTAGAAGTGTGCCAATTTCCGGAATAGAGCAAGATTAGGTGGGAGTCGATCCAAGAGCCTCTTTGCAGAGCCTTCGAAAGTCCTTCTAATAGGCCTAAGATAAAGAGCCCCTGCTTCCCCTGCTTGATGTGAAATCCGTGTGAGGGAGCGGATCAGTAGCACTGGTGAGGAAGAGCTGGTCCGGCCTCAGCGTTAGGTCCTCGGAACCAAAGTGCCGAGCAGTTCGAGGTTAGTTCAACCTTGAAAGTGGTTATGTGAAGGGTGTCAGTGACAGCAGGATTACAGGGCCGGGACAAAACAGTGCCCTATTCCGCAGATCAGCCGGTGCCTGCAATCACTATCCCAGCGGTGAAGATATCAGAATACCGAGGCTCATCTAAGCACAACTGCGGCCCCTCTTTCTCGACCGGTTGGTGTGTGGACCGTTAGAGTGTCATTCGGGTGGAGTCGAAAAGTCGATGAAATTCGACTCGCGCATGTAGCCGCTACCCGCACACACACCGCCGAGTCTGGCCCTGCGTTTCTTACCATTCCGGAAGGACCATTGCGTCAGCGACGGACTCGGGAGACGGAAATTGTTGCGCCGTATTTATGATTGAAGGAGCAAAGGTTCGTGGTCGAAGCTGGAGGTTACCTCGAGTTTCAGGTACGACGTTTGAAACGTCAGGGACCCCTGCCCCGCTTAACGTTCCGCCTAAGTGGGGCATTATTTGGCTAGCTTCGAACTCGCTCGACCACGGGAGGGTACCTGGGAGAATAAAGAGATGATCTACTACGCCAGTTGGGGCGGAATTAGAGTTAGCGCACAAGTAGAACAGCCGAGAGGAGAACAACCATGTCGAGATGTGATAAGGTGTGCCGTAGCTTCACTTGGCATCTTGGCTCGACTCATTCTGCAGTACATGGCTATTTGGGTACATAGCGAGTGACTTCCTGACGACTCAGTTCCTAACAAAGAGCATTACGAACAATAAACTCGTCCACATTGTGGCATTGTGGGACCTACTTCTCACCATTGATCCTCTTCCAAATCTCCGCCTCAGTCTCTGCCACCTTCTTTCCCACACTGAACGCCAAGTTCTTTGCACTGTCCCATACGCTTTCTTCGTCAACGGCATCACTCATCGTCCCTCCACGGTGAAATGAGCTATCTTGATCTACGCGTAATGGTGAAGCATGGCGCGGGGTCAATCGGTTTAAAGCTGCTGGGTCTTGATGATATCCTGATGACCACTTAGCGAGCCGTCGACGCGATGGCTGATAGCTGACTTACCAGGTGGATGCTCAAGGTGATCTTGATCTTCTAAACTGCCCACCGCGGGACTGTGGTATGCTAAAGTTGCAGGGTGGTTCCTCAAAGGCTGAGATGCTGGAATCGTACTTTTTGTGGGGGGTTGATATGTTGGGTTTGGGGGGTTGTATCCGTATTGAGCCGGCATCTGTTGTACTGCTGGTTGTGAATGCTGCGGAGGAGGGTTGTATTTCTCGCCGGCTTTTGGTGGTGGCGGAAGATTGCTTCTCACCCCTGTGGGAGGTACAGGGACAGCACCTGGCAGTGGTGGAGTGGGCCCAGAGTTCTGGAGCGCTTGTGTGGGGGTTGGTGTTGGCGGAGATGGTACATAATTAGAAGCTGGAGCAATAGGATTTCCGAAGGCATTCGTCGGCGCCGGTACTGGATGTTGCCCAGGTTGTGCTTGTGGATGCGATGTCGTTCCTATTAAGGGAAGCGCTGTAGTCGTCGCAGGATTTGTTGCTGGACCAGCTGCGGACGTCTGAGTTGGTGGACTGGCTGTTTTGGGAGTGATGCCATCTGCCTTCGCAGCCGTCGTCGGAGCTGAAGTGTACACTGGAACTGGCATCTTCTCGATATTCGGAGCAGAGCTTGTGGTTCGGTTCAAGGACTATCGCTTGGTGCCTGGTCGGAGAGGGTTGTTATGAAACGCGAGATGGTTACCTCGTACGACCAGACGGGGTATATAACTATTGGTGTATTTAGTTCGGTGAGGGAAACTCTGCGAATGATGGCCGCTATGTTTGATTGGGAACAGGTGGCCTTTAACTCGTTTACAAGACGGATGCGGTTGCACCTGTCGCGTTTGCGGAGCTATATACGAGGTACCTGCATCCCCAGCAGCAGATCGGCAGTTAGCCTTGCAGACGTCATAGTCACTTGAAACCCCGCGATGTGCAACCTCAAAAGATACAGATTAAACAAGTAACGCAGAGCACATAGCGAGATTACTCGTATGAGGTTATCTTGTGCTCCATGACATTTGTAACGGACGCAAGAGCAAGACTCCATGTAATATAAGTAGTACAGCACATGCTATCTCCATAGCTGGAAGTTACGCCGAGAATATTCGACGAGATGGCGCAGATCTACGGCATCAACTCTATAGTGATTCAATGTATACCTAAAGACTCATAGGGAGAACAGTATTTGGTGCCTGATTTTGCTCCAAGAGAAGTTGAGACTCAATATCCCTGGAGTCATGCTCCTAAAGCTTCCCCTCAAAATTCGAAGCCGCGCAGAGGTATCGTTAACTTTATGTGCCCAGGGAAATAAGCCCATCGAGAAACTTGACGATGAGTACCATTTTGAAGAATTGGAAGACAACTCCCTGATAACCAGGGCTCGTGTAACCAGTTTCAGTCGTTTCCTCCCGCTGTTCAACACCGGTGTCTCGGTAGCATTGACAGCATCAAGTAAATCCAAAAAAAGTGGTTAAGTACTCTGAAAAGCAAAAGCGCTACTACTAGCATGATAGTCGTGTTACCTGGGCTTCAGCTATTTCGATAGCCCAATGACGGGCACACTGCTTACATCGTTTTAAAAGGAGGTTACAGGAGGCCCACCGCAAAGTTCACGCTATGGGCGCACCTGATTGCTGCTAATTTGCGCCCGAAGATCATAGCAGGGCCGACGAACTGATCTTCAAGCGCTGGCTGTGAAGAGGAGCAATTCCCTATTCGAGGCTGCATCAACCACCTTGGATGCCTCAAGGAGGGTCGTGGTGAGTTCGTGAGTAGTTGATCAGATTAGATAGAAGTGTGTGTTAGCGCAGCTGTCAAGCTACCTTTGGTGTGGGTTCCTTGAATTCGGGCCTTAATTGTTCCGTATCTCAGCCTTGTCAAGATGTCCAACTTCATAATGTCCTTATCTGCTAAGCTCAGGTCAGAAGCACATTCATTCATCACCCCGTTCAATTCTCAGTACTCCCGCAGCCAGAAAGCCTGCCATATATATTTCACGTCTAATCACCTTCTCGACAGCTCACTTTGCACAACTCCATAACCCTTTAAAGGGCACCCAGAGATTGTCGCAATCATGGCGACCGACATGGACATTGACATGGATTTAGACCTGGATATCCAGGCGGATGAGGTATAAGATGGCCACATCACATCGATCTCATCTCAATTACTGATGGCCAGCAGGAAGGACAGATATTTGAGCAGCCTCAGATGGATCTCACTCCGCCAACTGCATCCAGCGTCGAAGCTCAAAATTCCGAGCGTTTGACACCAGCCCCAGAAAAGATCCATCTTCGCGGCCTTGAGAATCTCACCTCCAAAGATATTACGGCTTTCGTGAACGAATACAGTGCACACCCGTTCGACAGGATTGAGTGGATCGACGACACTTCAGCAAACATCAACTACGCAAGCTCCGAGTTGGCGCTAGAAGCCCTCCAATCCTTCGTTCTCCCAGAGCATGCAACAAGTAGCGCCTCGAGTCTCGATTCGATCCCAGCAAAATCCTTCCCTGGTTTGCCAAACACCCAGTTGCAAGTCAGATTAGCTGTGGTCGGAGACAAGAAACAGCCAGGCGCACGCGATCGGAGTAGATTTTATTTGCTGAACCCAGAGCATGATCCCCATGAGCGTCGTCGGGACTCTGGTGAGCGAAGCGGAGGAAGAGATATCAGACGCTTCAGAGATCGCGAAGAGGACTACAAGAGAAGTTACCATGAGAGGGACAATGGCAGGCAACGGAGAAGAACTCCAGACTTTGACGCAAGCCTGTACGATGACGATCAAGCAACGTTGGCGAAGAGAGTTTCGGTGGAACGCGATACCCCACCTCCGAGATACGAAGAGAGAAGGCCAAAGCCTCGTGGTCGTGGTGCTCGCAAAGAGCTCTTCCCGGAGAGAGGCGCTGGCGGAGGAGGTAGACTTCGCGATCGTAGCGCATCACCTATGCGCGAGAGAGACGAGGGAGAGACTGTCCGGGATGATCTGGCCGCTGACGAGCGTGCTAAGAGATTGCGCGAAGAGACTGCCAGAGCAAATCGTTCGAGCGCACAAGCGATAAAGAACCGCTTGCGTCGCTCAGCAGAACCTCATCTGGAGCTGTTTCCAGAAAAGGCTGCCGGAAACCGCAGCAAGTCGGCATTTGAGTCCGACGAGACTGCTGACTTGTTCGCTGAGAAGATGCGCATCCCAATCATGGATGGCAGTAAGGACTTGTTCAGCAACAAGAGAAGTCTTGAGTCGAGGATAACGGGAGACAGTGGACGACTAAATGGCGGGAGCAGGGGATTGAAGATCCGCGGACAGGCAGCATTACAACCACCCAAGCAAGGACTCTCAATCAAGGGCATGGCTGCTGCTGGCGCGATGCCAAAGGAGCTCTTCCCAGCTAAGGCTGGCTTGAATGCAGGCAAGGAGTTGTTCGCCGACAGGGTAACAGGACGGGGTGGAAGACGCCAGAGGGCTGGAGATCTCTTTCAATAATGTTTTGGAACCAGCATGCACAGCCATTTCGCAGCAGCTGCATGAGGAACAGGCATGAGACCAGGACTTTGGATGGCGCACAAAGATCGTCTTATAGCTAATTGAAGACGGTCCAGCCAATCTTAATCCAATGATAAGTGAGTGACGCATTTGTGGTTGCGGTCCCTTTGAAGAGAATTATCCCTTGAAGCCTGATGTATCATAGGAGCTGTATGTGGAAGTGCTTGCTATCAGTTGACTATAAGTACTTTAAAACGCCGAAATCCTTTGCTTTCTGTATTATAATGAGGCCGAAAGTATTCTTGTAAAGTGCCTTTGATGTCTTCGGTGCAAGGTGTCAACTGGTTGCTGGATGAATAAATATGGAAGGCACGATGATGGCCATTTTCGCCGCAATCCCGCGTCTACCAGGCGCGTCTCCGGCACGACCGATATGAGAGCGCGCTTAACATAATTTTGCTTGTCGGTTGACTCTGGCGCTTTAGCATGTTTACCTTTTCTTAGCGCCCACCTATCCGTCCGCTTCCAACCTGGCATCAAACTACAACATCAGTCACAAACACTCAATAAGCGCAACCACAGCACAAGATGTCGTCCATGAGGATGGATCCCTCCAAGAACAGTCTGCGCGTGCCATCGAGTGTGCGATCTCACTCCGCTTTAGGCTTCTTTAACAGTCGTGCGTCCTCCATAAATCTACAGCGCTCCCAGACACCAGAAGAAAGCGACAGTTACTTCTTCAACGTCGAACCCCAGGATCTGCTCTTCAACCCTTCGGACGGGCATCTCATTGAGGTATTTGGAAACCGAGAATTTCCTTTGCCATGTTTCTTTGCGGAGGACGCTCGCTCTCGCGGCGACCTGACCTGGCGGAGCGTCGCGCAGCACCACTCGGCAGCTGGACGCTGCCGCCTAGAAAGAACCCTCTCATATACTCGATCAAAAGTTAACATGTTTGTCGCAGGGGCTTAAGATGATCATAATGAACTTGAAGGTAAGGGGTTGTATTAAAGATCGCCTGAATCTATGACTAAAGCAAGTTCGCAGTACAACGAGTCCATCCCTGCTCAACATAACTCAGTCGTCAACACATTAATTGAGAAGTATCACGACCTCAGGTGCGAATTGGCCGCCAAAGACGAGGAGATCGCGGCCGCGCATAAATCCACGCAAGATGTTCGGCAGGAGCTGGAATCGAAAGCGGCAGAGTGGGAGGTGCTTGAGCTGGCATACAAGAAAGAGGTTAAGGACCTCGAGATCCTGCTGTCGAGGAAGAAAGGCTTGGAGAAGGTCATGATGCAAAGATCGGGCAGCGTTCTTAGAAGCCAGGCAAAACACTTTCGCCAGTCCTGGGGCCAGAACGAGGCGAGTCCCATCGCCGACGAAAACAGCACAGTCCCACAGCGCCGCGGCACTGTGATTAAAGACGGAACGCAGTTGAAGAGGATGAGCCAAATCACCGACTACAAATCTCGCCTAAGCCCAACAGGTTAGCAGAACCCCTGTTTGAAACACATTAAGTGTCAAATACTAATCAAGTGCCCAGACAAAATAGTTGCCGATTACTCCGCACAACAGGACTATTCTCTGAGCAGAAGCATTCAACAGCACGAAAACATTTTGGGCAATGAGATGCGCAGAAGTTTCCAATCATTAAGTGCCATCGAAAGGCGTGAAGCTATGCGCGGATACAGCACATCGTCTGAGGGCTCAGATGTGGCCCCGACAACCGGTTTAGGTATCACGGGCCTTCAGGAAGATGCCACAGCGACGGTCACTGATAGCGATATCTCCTACAGAAAGCCAGCGACTCATGGAGTCGCGAACTTTACGAAGTCCATGTTCAACTGGGGCAAGAAGAAGAGTGGTCCTTCGAAGCCCTCAGATATGTATGTGGACAGTTCAGCATCCTCGGAGAGCAGCGATGGGGAGAACATCGATTTTTGCGCAAGGGGATTACGTCGTGATTCTCATGCTCCGACACTGGAGGTGGAGTTGGAACCAGTTAATGCTGCACTCGGCACTGGTCTCCAGGTCCCGGCGAAGATCTTTAGCTGGGCTAGAAAGAAGTCAAACTCCAACTTGTTCTCCCTTGGTTCTCAGAGCGCCCAGGCAAGCCCGAGGAAGGACAAGAGAAGCTACTCCGAGGTTGTGAGGACTGCGATCAACGTAGAGCAACCAGCATCGCCACGTCGTAACACTGAGGGTCTCGCAAGTCCAACGAGGGAGACTTTCAGAATGGCTATCTTCGAGCCAATGGACCAGATGATTCCAGCAGGTAGTCGCTTGAAGGCCAAGTTGAGCGACCCATCGCCACCGAGAAGCAGGGCATCAACGACCACGACCAATTTTGAGGCCAGCGGGCCCTGTTTTGCTATGTGGGATAGGTCGATGATATCCGTTACCTCTGGAACAACGGTAGCAGAACCACCGACCATGGACAACCCAACAGAAGTGCTCGCCGATACGCATAATACTCTGCAGGGACCCATGAGGAAGCCACAACGTTATCAGGGAGGATCCACGAAGCATAGAGGACGCCCATCCACGTTGCAGTCACGATCATACTCTAGCACTGGTACACACATCCGCGAGTCCCTTGACGAGGCTCGCTATTCTGCCAGAGTGTCCAGTGCTCAACAACTTCGTGGTTCTCAACCTATGCGTGGCGGTATGGAGAACACTCGCCAGCCTCACCGTAACCCAAGCGATGGCACACGCAAAAATTCTGAAATTATCCGCCCTGATGACAACGACAAGACTCCAGAAGCAAAGAGTCGCAAGTCAGCCAGCAACATTAGTGGAGGTTTTGAAGAGGGCCCGGGCCCGGACCCTGTGCCAAGCGATAAGACTCGCGGAGGTTTGGCTGGCAGGCCACGCAAGAACAGCCAAATTAAGGTATGTAAAGAACTTCGTAATTGAGGAACAGTTCAGCTAATCGGTTGTTCTAGACACCCAGTATGAAGCCCCTTCCTCGTATCCCAAGCGAGAAAATCCGTGGCCTCATCGATCAGTACAGCGGCAGCGACGGTGAGAGGCCCAAGACGCCAGGATCCTTCCCATCATATAGCTCGAATACCAGCCTTCGCAGCGTAAGCATGGGTATGGACCAACCAAAGGAAGTCATGGAGCCGTGGAAACCAGTTGGCGGACGCAACGTCAGTTTGAACGATGCACGCGCGCCGGCAAGAGTCCCAAGTGATCATCAACGTCGTGGGCCCAAGAGGATGAGCCAGCACGCAGATGAGAGCGGTCTTCCAAGTCGCCAGTCTTCGAGTAGTAGTTCGAGAGGAGCGTTGGGTAAGGGCAACGAGGATGATATTGGTGGAATGAGCCCAGCTCTTATTGCTGCGCGCAGAGTCTCGGCAAATCAAGCGAAGAGAGTGTCATCGGGGAGCGATGCGTCGAAATTGAAGTGAGGGGCGTGATGGGAGTAGATTGAGCCTTATGGAGTTCGGAATTGGTAATACCCGGATGAGGAGCGGGAGTACGGGTGCTTATTATGATGGTTAGATGCGCGATTATGAGAGCAAAGATGTAGGATAAGAGGGTGACACGATCTTGCTCGTCTTCGGAAGATGAGTGCGTTGCAACGAGAGCAGGGTGTGAGGAGTAGTAGTGTAGTAGTCCAATGTTGAAGTACTCTACAACCTCCTTTGAATATGATAATCGTGTGACGTCAGTGATCGTGACGGTGCGCCATGGGCTCTAAAATTCGACATGTAGATTGAAATATAAATTGAAAAATATGCAGTAATACCGATTAGCATTCACTTTGTAAGAATCCAGAATCAGAGATCATGAAGTTGCCATGCAAATTGATATGTGAACTGAGAATTTCATGCTGGCGGTAGTTCCAAAAACCGGTCAACATCTGACCTGCGAGTCTCGCCAAAGTTTAGCATAAATACTGAGATTTAAATGAGGATTTTCCCCTGACGCTTCTTTATAGACCAATTAACATCATGCCTCATCCGAAGCATGAATTCCCGATGTAGATCGTTGAGATGTAAACTGAGATTATCATCCTCGTACTTGCTGAAATCCGGTTAGCATCTACCTTGCAAGGACTCCAGAATTAAATGTCGTGGATTTGACATATAAATGGAAATGCAAAATCGGCGGCAGCAGAGGAGACGTCGATAACTGACGTCGGACCGAGTCCGTGCGCTTTCCCACCTCGGTGTTAACCTTCAAGGTGACGAGCTTCCTCAAGACACTTTCCCCTCAATCTGTATCTTCCCTCACACTTTGTCATCTACCCTCCGAGCCAACCTTAACTTCTTAATTGCCGCTCCATCATCTCTGCCACATACAAAATGCCACTCACAATCGCACCGCCTTCCCCACGGCTCCTCATCCCCACCCCATTAACATCGGCAACTTTCTCACCCTTCGGCACCGTTATCTCCAACCCATCACTCCTCATCCCCTCCCCATCGCAATGGATAGAACTCCCTTCAAACGCCGTCCTAGCAAACCAAGACTCGGCAATAAAATACCTCGACGTCTCACCCCTCACCAACCACCTTCCTTTTGCACCTAGTAAAAGTGAAGGGAAGGCGGTGATGAACATGTTCGTCTGCGCACCACGCAAATTGGTGGATAGGAAATTCAAAGTTGAGATCCTGGAGCGGCACCCTTTTACGTCTCAAACCTTTTGCCCTTTGGGTGTCTCGCCTGATGCTGAGACCAAGTATCTCGTTATCGTTGCGCCCTCCCTCCCACCTTCTCCCGCCGACACTCACCTCTGCTGTCCCCCACCAGGGAGGGGTTCAGCGGAGTTGAGCAAGATTAAAGTGTTTCTGGCGACGGGAGATCAAGCTGTGACTTATGCGGCGGGAACGTGGCATGCCCCTATGGTTGTGGTAGGGAGCGAACCGATTGCCTTTCTGGTTAGCCAGTTTGTTAGTGGGGTTGCCGAGGAGGATTGCCAGGAGGTTGTTTGGGATGGGGATGTGAATGTAAAGGTCGAAAATGGTGAGAAGGCTAAGTTGTAAAACAAACTTGAGATTATGAGACCGCTTTTCGTGTGTTGAGATGCAGTAGAGCTGTGGATTGGCAGATAGCGAGGGTCCAATCTCTGCGGATGGAGAGGTTGTCGAGGGAGCGTGGATGGAGGACTGAGGATGCCATGAAGAGGTACAAGTTTAAACGTCGTCTACCAAATTGCCTTCCCATTCAAAATGCGAAGTTGTGGATTTTGTTTTCTTAACTCTTTGGACATGGATTATTTTGCAGGGCGCCGTATCATTTCCGGTTGTAACGAAAAACCATTCACCACGACTGCTCTTGAAACATGGCCTCGAATACATTTTCCATTTTCGTGGCAGCTTTCATTCAGGTAATGGAGCTTAGCTTCATAGACACAGGGCATATCTTGTTGCTTTGTCGGTATTATAGCATAATTAACTTGGGAATCACACTCGCCTATTCTGATTTCGCTCTTGGCGCCATCTATTCAGTTGCACCTCGCCATCCTATACAGGTATCCTACCTGGGCCTTTCATATTCCATTACTTGAACAGCATATGTTGTTAGTAATCGGGATGAAGAGCTTCCGCTGAATGGCATTTTTATTTTTAGCAGTTCCATCCGATTTCGCAATTTATTTGTGTTTGTGGTGAAGCCACTCCCTAGGTCGCTTCTGTATTCTTAATTATTTTGCCGTCTCCTTCATTGAAATTTGTCCTTACAAAATCAGGCCCATAAACCCTGGGGTTGCGTGATTGTATGTCGCTTATTTGCTTCTTAGACCCAGCTTTGCAACCGAGCCCGAGCCGGTATCAATAGGGAAAGAGGATTGGCCTACCTGTGCTCATGGCTCTCATGCACAAGCACAAATCCCTCTATGCAAGTTACCTCCGTATCCTTGGAACCGTCAGGGCTTACGCTTAAGCTCATCTAGATTTCTTGGTATTTAGCCTTACATCAGATTATATAGATAGAAAACGCATTCCTCGTCAATACCCAGAGAACGACAATCTGCTGAGCTTGATATCCCGCGTTTGCATATACCTAACATCCTTATTGAGGGCGGCTCATCAATTATATAGGGCTCCAGATCATCTCAGCACTATTTCTCTTTCACCAACCTCGTTCTACCAAACCTCCTCCCACCTACCAATCTCAGTCAAGGACCAGGAACATCCTCTCCCTCTGAAAGTGCCAAACCTCGTTCCCAATATTGATGATTCGATAGCCCAGCACACCCGTGACAAACCCAACGATCAAAGCGGGATTCAGATCAAGACTCTTTGGCACCGCACGCTCACCCTGACTTAGTTTGGTGGTGAGAACTGCGACATCGACATAGTCTTTTTGGCTGAACCGCGATCCAAAGATCTTTACCTCGATGAGTGGAGCTTGCTGACTCTTATCAGTCATTACGGCCTCGTGAAAGAATAAGAGTATCACTTACGAATTTCTGCTCCCGATTTAAATCACCCACCCTACTCCATTTCTTAAAGTACTCAGCAAGCAACCTCAAACTCGGCTGATGCGAGCCACTGATTCTCGCTGTTGGCCCGTGACAAGTAATCATCAGATAATATGGTGCAGCGTCGGCAAAGAGCTCTGTTGGTCCTGGTAGCATGGAGAGGGTTGGCATGATGTCTGGCATCTCGTAATTGGTCGGACCAGCCGCTGCGGGAGATGCGTCGGTAGAGCGACGCGCTTCGATGATAGACTCTGCGTGCAAGGACATCTCGGGTCTCGATTCGCTGCTGCTGGGCAGGCGGTTGCGGTTGCGGGACTCGTCGTAAGAGGGTGGCTCCTCCATGAATTCGGCGCCGATACTTATTCTTGGGGCGGTGGACATTTCAAATATCGAGGATGAATAAAAGCTGTCCACAAATTCGACGACTCGAAAGTAATCAATCTGTCAAAAGCTGAAAGTGGTACGATGCGTGTGGTGGAGTGATGTCTGAAAGCGTGAGCCTCTGGCTCTTAAGTGGTGATATATTTTTTCTTTACCGGCACGAAAATGAGGGGAACTAAGGACAAAACAGAAGGATGTTTTGAAGCTCGCGATGTGGTCTAAATGATTTGTCGCCGGTATGGGGGATCGCACGAGAAACCAGAAATACACGCGGCGATGACTGTGGTTGAGTGATGGTAACGAATGTATTCAAGTGAGGTATCTCTTAGCGCAGAGCTTGATGAATATACTGGAACTACTTCATACAGCGAGGTCAACCGTTGTATATATGCAAACCTTGTTTTGGAGGAGGTGAGAAAATCCGCCTAATAGTAGGCCATGCTTACGGCCAAGGCGAGCTTGGCCCTATGTGAATACTTAGCTCCCGCTTAAGCGTTGCCAAGCAGCGTTGTCGCCGCACATGATAGAGCTTTATTGACTAAGCCTCATTATGCTGGGGATACATCAGCATCGCGAATGAACGGCGGAAAATTTGTCCTATTCATATGTGTAGTTTTGCTAGTTACGGAGTAGTTGTGTTGACTCTTCTCCGTGGTGTTCTGGCAGAGGAGCAGTTGCACAGATATCCGCCGAGTTCCGCGCGTCTATCAATTGTGGGACAGCGGCCGGAGCGGCGGGGCGGGTTGAGGCGCATTGCATCACTATGGAGTGACGGTGGCTCGAACGTGGCTAAAGGGACAGACATCAAGGTACTCCCAATTTTCGAAACAACAACACCAGGCACAACTGCACAGGCACCGACCCATCACGACAAATAAGTATGGTCGCATAGTGGTGCTCATTTCAACCACGCAAGTACGCTAACTATCAGGCCGGCATTGCCGGGCAGCTCTCTATCATGAGAGCTACCATGTACGTTGGGGTAAGCTTTCTAAGCTCCAAACTCGTTGAACACGTCGCTGATCACTGTACAGGTCTCTACCGCCCTCGCAGGTGTTGTTGTCGCATACGCCTTCGGTCAGCGACCAAACTTCTATTCAGCATGCGTTTACCTATCACAAAGCAACCTGAGTCTTATGATTCTCATAAACCTGTGCTTCCTCTGCGCTTTCGGACTCGTCTGGACACTGTCACGAATACTATATGGGCGACTGCGGCCGATCGAGGCAGAACAGTTGTACGAGCGAGGATGGTTTGCAGTGACGGAGACGGCATTGGCTATGACCATCTTTCGCGATGAGTTGGGTTCGTGGTTTGTCGCCATGTTTGTGGCGTTGATGGCGGGCAGAGTTTGGGGTTGGATTGGACGCGGCAGAGTGGAAGTGCTGGAACAACAACCGCCCGCCAACCCAAGACTCTTCCACGCGCGCCTCATAGTATCCCTAGCACTCTCGTTGATATATGACCTCTCCTTTGTGTCATACGCAGCCAACATAGTCTACGACACGGCAAGACCTAATATGATGGTCATGTTCCTGTTCGAGTTTGTGCTCTTGACAACGTCGTCAGTTTCCACGGCTTTGCGATACATCATCTCGACCATCGATAGCAACATACAACAGAAGCAGACACAGGAGTTGTTGGCCATTCGTAGGGCTGAGGTCCAAGAACAAAGGGGGGAGATGATAATGGAGAGGCAGGCCGCCGCAGAAAGCGGCGAGGGCGCAGGCGATGCAAACACACAAGAGCCTCTGCCGGATCCAGATGACATTGAAGAAATGGACATTGAGCCCCCAGGATGGGAAGCAAAAGGACAGTGGATACTGTGCCTGGATATCATAACTGGTAAGTAGGAGGATTTCGCAGCTCGTGAAGCTTGCTAACCGGTTCTCAGACTTCGTCAGGCTCGTTGTCTACATCTTTTTCTTTGTTATGCTTGCCACGTTCTTCGGCTTGCCCATACATATCATGCGTGACCTTTTCATGACTGCACGCTCATTTATAAAGCGCCTCAGCGCTTTCTTGAAGTACAGGACGGCGACAAGAGACATGAATCAAAAGTATCCAGATGCGACGGGCGAGGAGATACGGAGAGAAGATACATGTATTATTTGCCGCGAGGAGATGCGGCCATGGAATACAGGCGCAGATGCCAGAGGCCCACCACGAAGAGGAACGCTTCCTGTTAGCGAGCGAACAAGGCCAAAAAAGCTGCCATGCGGACATGTCTTGCACCTAGGTTGCCTGAGAAGCTGGCTCGAAAGGCAACAATTCTGTCCAACTTGCCGCAGACCTGTGGTCGACAGAGCACAACCTACTCCAGGACCGCCACCGCCGGCTCCAGGTGCGGCCCCAAGGCCGCCACATCCTGCTCCTACAGCGCCAGTAGTGTTTCACCAACCACCGGCGCGACAAATCAACCTTGGCCCATTACGCTTCGCTTACGGTCGTCGAGTTATACCGCCGCACCCAGCATTGGTAGGAGGTAGGCTCCCGCCAAATGCTCGTACCCTTGGCGCTGAGCTAGGCTTCGGCTTTCCCCCCCCAGCTGCAGCAGGTGGTGCTCCAGGAGGAGGGGGAGCACCAGACACGCTTGACATTGGAGGGACGATACACACCATTGAGCGGAGAATCATGGAGGAAGCGGAGAGGCTCGAGCTTAATAGGCAGGAGTTGGCTTTGCTGAAGCAAATGCAGGACGAGCTGAGCCGCTTGAGAGCCGCAGAAATTGCTCGTCGTACCGAAGTGTCTGAAACGATAGCTGCAGGAAGCTCGACCACAGGGAGCGCTTCTGGCAGTAGTGAAGCAACACATTCGTCAAATGCAGGTGCTGTAGTTGCGCCTAATCCTAATGCTACCGCGGCTTCCGCTAGTGCTGGCGCCAACCGGTCAAACGCTATCGACGTGGAGGACGGAGCGGTACCAAGAAGCTCGATTGCCGGCGACACCGAAGCGCCACCTAATTGGGAAGCTGCGAGGATAGCAGCTACTAACACATCGATACCTTCATCACGTGAGGTAGACACTAGCCACCACCGCGAGGGAACACGTTATGCACCACCTACCAATACCAACCCTGGCGAGGGCTCCGATGACAGCAATCAACCTACGACGTGGCCTCGTCAATGATACCCTGGGATATTAGGACCACCACTTCGTGGCCTCTCATAGATTATCTTCGCAATGCTTTGTCTGAAAGGTAGGCCACGCTATGGTGGCGAAGATGAATTGGTTAGCGGTGGAAATGGAACGCAGTGCATATTACGATGCGAAAATCGACTTTAAGGCCGCTTTGAGCCATCAGCGGGAGGGGTTTGTGCCGCAAAAGGAAGCATGCGAGTGTTTAGAGCCGTAGCGAGCTTTATACCAAGGGAGAGCATTACAGGCAGGGTTCATATATAATTGGTGTGAAAGGTTGCAGAGCAACTCTTGACGTGTCTAGGTAAGTGGGAGGTACTGATGATTTCTATGCTTCGATACTTGTTTGAGTTTCATTGAGTCGATTGGCAGAAGGCATAGGTCCGAAATACAGCGGGATGTCTCGTTCTGATAACACTATGACATCTTTGAGGAGTCGTGGAGCTACATCTTACTGCAGCACACCCTTTTCAGCAGCTTCAGCCTCACGAGGCTCATCCCACCAATGCCATGTTGGTGGTACAAGCTGCTGAGTGTCAGGTGTCACTTCGCGTGATATGTCTTGTCTCCTCGAAACGTGACCAAGGCGTCTTGGCCGTCCAATATAACGGATAATCACGCTGTTGACATCCACACCGCGAGAGAAATAACGGTTTGGTGACGAGTCTGGGTTATTGTGGTGCGGGGTTCGCATCAGCTGGGGTGCGATATCGACTGTCGAGCATGGCTTCCTTGTATCGATCTACCGGACACTGTTGCCTTCCTTCTGCTTCCTCACACTCTTCCCGCAAACCTGTCATGGTGTAATTGCATCCTGATTCAAATCCTCCGCTACCTCGACCACTTTTAACAAGACACAAGCTGTTGTCGAAGCTTTCACCAACCCGTTTCTTAACTTCTGGTTCATCGCAATACTACAATAACATGCAGCAGTTAATCTAAGTGCGGCCACTAGCATACAGGTAGTCCATATACGACCCGAGTTTTCCGTACCACATCGGTTGACAGATGTCACCAACGGTGCCCCCAACCCTTCGGTATCTCGCTGTGAGTCCCTCTTATGGATCCCCGCCGAACACTTAATCTATCGCTGGGAACTGGCAGCGTATATTACATTACAGTCAACCACATCCAGGTTCGATCATGCTTTTGTGATACCCGTCAACGATCATCCCAAGCCCTTGGTTCTTCACCGCTTCTTGCCAATAGAGTAGTTCGGGTCTTTTAATATAGATATCGGTTCTCGACATCGAGTATAAACCAAGGATTACGTTACCGACAAGGGACGAGTCCGGGATCGTTTGGTGGACTAGACAGGTGCCACCGACGTCCTGTCAAAAGCGTCGGATCCGCGCAGTTGTGTCAATGTGACGGGCGAGGACTGATGTTAATATACTCAAGAGAACCGGTGCTGAGACATGACATGACATGACATCGTGGAAGTCGCAAATCCCGTGAGAGACACAGCATCAAGGGGACGGGTGGATGTCTCGAGCGGTACAGCATCATGCTTCTTTTGAATGTCTTGACAGGAGTCCTGGGTTTGCGACGATGAAAGTGACAAACACGATGGTTAATATATCCACGAAAATCGTGTTTGTGACAGCTTGTGCTCGAGACCCCTCTCCTCCACTTTTGGGAAGTGCTGTGGTTTAGATTGTTGCAAGGTAACTACCGAAAAATAGAGGTCACTGTTTAGCTATTTCTCCAGAAATCAGACCACTCTGTAGACGACAATGAGGCATGAACCGCACGATGTCCTGATAATGTGACAAGCCAATATACTGACGAAAACGCGATTTGAGACATCACATCCTTCTCTTTGTGAGGATCGACCCAGTGCAACACAGGATGACAGGTGCTACTGAGTCCTACCAACGGCTACCCAGGCTGTCGGGAGGGAAACAAAACAACCACGAAAGATAGTGATAATGGTGACACCATCAAGCCACCACGGCCGAGAAACTGGTCCACCAATTGAGATGCTGGCTCCGAGCCGCGCATTTGTTCACTGCGGCCTCACTTCGTTTGCACAAAGACATCGCGCCATACCCGCCGAAAGGATTGGTGTCACCTCGCTTGACAGCGGCCGGGTTCAACGGCGTTTGAGGTTCTCACGTCGATCGCTGTTGTGCACGCAACACCCATTTATAAACGAGAACAGCGGTCGCTGCTTCAATTGTTGTTCCTTCACTCACTACTCCTTCCTTGCGGCTGAATGTCACAATCGTAATTTCAATTTTCAGGAAGGAGTTGGTCGGTTAATAGAGATAAATCAGAGATGAATCCGATTATCGATTCCAGTATCGATCCGTGATTAGTGAGAGCACAGATCCGGGATCCAGCCGCGGTCAGGAAACTGAATAGGGATGTTTTCGTCGTGATTACGCGTCAGAATCCCTGATCTGAATTGAATCGCAAACGGGCATGCGGAGCTTGTTTTGATCACTTTAATTGGCTGGCAGAGATCCAACAAGGCGGAGTGAGCGAGCGCCGAGCTGACCTCCTTGCAGCTGAGAAGACATGGTCCGAGGTGATGCGTCGCTTGATGGAAGGTGGCAGGGACCGTTGCAACGACCGCTGGGTCGTGTTGGTTGTGCGTTTGGGAGAGCGCTCGGGTCGATCCAGGTAGGGGGGTGCGTACAAGTTAATATACAGTACTCGGGCCTTGCACGAGCGGTACCAATGAGACCCCGACGCACCTTGTACCGCGCAACCTGGTCTGATGATTTGAATTGTCTGACCGGCATGGACGTTCCCAGCCGGGACGCAGATCCCCAGGTGTGACGTCGCTTCATGGGTTGACAGACGGCAGAAACGGCGTTAACCAGGTTTTGGGAAGAAAGCCAAGCATGCAGCTTTTTTCAATAGCGGGTAAATTTTAATTTATCTGTTGTATCTCGCGTGCAAACGGAGACCGAGGATGGTACGAGATCACGATGTACTTACCACGAGTACTATCCCTAATACAGTACGCACAGTATGCACGGTATGCACGGTATGCACGGAATGCACAATTTACTGAGGACAGCTTATATGGGCCAAGGATGAAACAAAAGCGCATTGGCCGACAGACACTGGTGTCGAGGTGTGGTCGTTCTTGTGGCCCCGTTGGGAGGCTGGCAGATGTCTTTAAAGAGTGCCGTGTGCTGTCTTCTGTGACCACAGTGGCTTATTTGCAAGAAAGTGTCACAGCGCACAGGCCGAAACGGACCTGGAGCGGGGTGCAGGGTTCACTGTCGCCACGAGCAAAGACCGCCCAGCATCTGTGACTGATTGACAGCAGAGCCATCGAGTAAATGGGCCAGTAACGGCCCCGATCGCTCCATCCATCATGTGACACCAGAAGAAAAAAACCGACACACTGTTTCGATCGCCGAAACGGGACGACCGCCGCAAGCGGGAGTCGGGAGGGATGGCATGTGAAGGGGGCAATGCTGGGCCAAGCCATCGGTAGAGTGATGATGACCACAGACTAGTGAGGCCAAGCGGGCAAAGGGAGCTGAAAACCGCAACACTTTCGGACGCATGCAACGGCGAAGAATGCGTGTACTTTTAAACGCTGTCTCAGCCCAGTCCGCCTGGCCAACGCCTCCCCTTTGTCTGAGGTGGGCGGATACAGATAGAGGGCCTGAACACGAGAACCTAATGAGATGAGGAGTGTGAGAACTGAGACCTGAGGCCTGAGACCTGAGAACTGAGAACTGAGAAAGAAGTGGATGAGCTGAGCTGTGGATTGCTGATGTGGACAATGTAGAGTACAGTACTTACTGGGCTCTTTCCTTCTCTTTCTCCTCTTTATCCCTTCCACCGCTCTTCTTCGCAATCTCCTTCCGGATATGCCGCCCTTGGGAAATGGAGTCATCGTCTCATCTTTCTTGGCCATTCTCGGCATTCTGCATAATCGTAGTTGCTGAGCTCCCCGGCTTCTCCCCTGAACTGCCTTCACAAACTGCCCCTAACGAACCGTTATCGTGTTTGGAGACCCACCGCGCCATCAAGACCCCACTAGCCACGCAGACCAATGCTGATCAGCCTCTGGGCGAACCCGATTTAGAGCTGACGATTGTCAACTAGAGCAGGATGAGCCACCAGAAGGAAATGACTAAACCCGATGCAGACTGGAGGACCAGGATTGGTGATCGGTGCTCCCAGTGCAGGCATCGCAAATCTCGTTGTTCGCGGGCCAGTAGTGCCCTG